>Ga0272441_10000156_pt1 | contig 153114 bp, 218 predicted proteins | sample SSMProp6N_FD_193582 | JGI IMG/M metagenome (GOLD analysis project Ga0272441, IMG submission 193582) | Marine sediment archaeal communities from Little Sippewissett salt marsh, Falmouth, MA, United States - SSM-Prop-6N | ecosystem: Environmental > Aquatic > Marine > Wetlands > Sediment ...
CTCCATCCCAGCCGGAAGAACCACATCGCCATCCTGGATCACCGGCTCCCGCTGGCGAAGCCAGTAGCACAGGTGGACCACCAGGCCGCCCAGCACCATACCGATGAACAGGCACGCCACGCTCACCTGCCCATCCTCATCGCCGCATCGTCACGCGACCACAAAAGCCAGAGCATCACCATGATGGGGTCCGCCGGGATCGTGTCCATATCCGACAAGATCATCGCATTCATGCTGGTGTAGTGTGCCCCCTCGGAGCCGAACCTAGCGATGTACGTCCGGCCCGGACCGTTCGGGCACGTGTAGTAGTCGATCCACTTCCCAGGCGCCATCTCCACGGACCCGAGGAACGCACACGCCTCGCAGTCATGGCTGTGGTACGGAACCTCGCTGTGCTCGAAGCCAAACATGCTACGCCTCCACTTCATAGGTGGCCATGAACGCCGCCTCTTCCCACTCCGACTTGTAGTTCTGCTTGGACTTCACCCGGATGTGAACCCTGTTCTTGTCCAGTGGAACCTCGCCCAAGCGGAGCCCGATGTGATCCAACACCAGCTTGCGGAGCTCGCGTTCATCGATCTCAATTTTCACCTTCATCGTGCCCTCCTACTTGGGGAACATCTGGTTGGCCACGATGGTCCCGCTTGCCGTCATCTGGAGACAGCCTTCACCGCGCTGGGATTGAATCCACAGAAGCCCCCGGCGCCTGAGCATCCGGATGGCCCGCTCGCAGGTATGGCGGCTCATGTAGTGCTCGAGCTCTGCCGTGAGCTGGCTCTGCTTCACCTCCATCCTGGCCGGCGCCCCGGGCATCGACATGCGAAGCACGTTCCACAGCACAAGCCGCTCCCGGTTGGTGAGGTGCCCGAGGAGCTCGGCCCAGAACGGACTGTCCTCCGGTGGGAGCTCGCCGGCCCTCCGCGCGCCTGGCGGGGGCCCCAGTTGCTCGGCCTTGATCCGCTCCCAGTCCCCGGGGCCCCTGGCGTCCTCATGGAATGCGTCTGGGTTGGCCTTTGCGAACTCGGCCTCCCACACCTTGTGATCATCTTCGGACAGCCGGAACAGCCGATCATTGTCCGGGGGCAACGGCTCAGGCGCCTGGCGCCCCATCAGCTCGCGGAGAGCCACCACCAGGTCGTCCAGCTCGAAGGCAGAGGTACAGCACCCCGCCTCGCAGAGCTGGGCCACCAGGGCCCGCTGGTCAGCCTGGTAGGTCACCGGATAGACGCACTCGCCCACGTCGTCCTCTTGCTCCCCTTCGGGGAACCGTGTCTCCTCGAGGTGGTCATCCCACCAGTTGAGGAACCGGGTGATCTGTCGCTCCAGATCATCCCTCACGCCATCACCTCCACCACAGCGGAGCGATCCCCGACGATGCGCCCCTCGTCCCACGCCGCCACGAAGCGAATCGTCTGGCCGGTGGGGAGCTCCCACTCGAGCCGGCGCCGCCGGGTGGGTGAGCCGAGCCCGCGCTCCACCAAGATCCCCTCGAGCATCGGGGCCACGTGCTCCAGCCACTGGTAGCGAGGCACCGCCACCAGGACACCTGGCTCCCCGAGCTCCAATGCGCTCGCCACGGCGTGGCACTGGGCGAACGTCTTTCCGCACCCCCGGCGCCAGGTCTCGCCGCTCACCACCGCGTGCAGCCGTTCCAGGTCTGTTTTCGTTTCTTGCATCCGAACACCCTCTTGACTCTTATTCCCCTACAGAGGGAGATAAGGTTAATTAAGAAGAAGCAACACCCGTGCCAAGTCTCAACCGATGCGCCGGTAGAACTGGCGCAACGCGCTCCAGGGCACCTGGAGCTTCGGGCCGATCACGTCGTCCAGGTCTTCCCGGGCCACCGTGGTCTCGAGCCCGGAGAGCACCATCACGATCTGGATCCGCCGGGGCCACGCGCACTGGTCGCTCGGCCAGCCCTCGAGGTACTGGGCACGGAGCTGCCACACCTGCCCGTGTCGAATCTGCGCTTGGGTCATTGAAAGCCATCACTTACGCAGCATCCAGGTGGACGGAACACCGTGAGACCAAGTGATTCTCTTGACGTGCCCCTGGGCAGGACGGTCCACCTTGACTCCCACCGCGCGGACTCGCTTGCCGTCCACCTCGTAGACCACGGCCAACCGCTGCCGCGTGGGATTCCAGTAGACCTGCCCAGGTTTGGCACCCCGCTCAGGCATCCCTTCCGTTGGCCTCCGGGAAACGGTTGGACCACCAGCGATCACCTGCCTCTTCGGCCTTGTCCAGCCAATCCTGTAGGGCCTCATCGATCATCGCCTGAATCGACACGCGCCGCTTGAAGTTGAGCACCCGGAGCCGCTCATGCGTCTCACTGGTTACGTGTGTTGCCTTACGGTCAGCCATGTTGCCTCCTCTAGCCGTAGAACGCTATACCGGTTTACAGGTAGAGTCAACCTGCTTCGGGCGCCACCAGGTCCACCTGGTACGCCCATGGATGCGCGTCCGGCTGCCAAAGGTCCAACCGTCCCGGACGAGCTCCATCTGCTCATCGAAGTCCAGCTCACCCTCTACCGTCTTGATCTCTCGCTCACCATTACTCATTGATAGCTCCTTGCCTTGCCATGCCCTGCCTTGCCTGGCCGCGCCTAGCCTCGCCCAGCCGCGCCCCGCGTTGCCGGGCCACGCCACAACCCCGAGCCGGCGCCAGTGAGCCCGCACTCGGGATGCTACCTTTCCGCAGCTCCTTGCCTTGCCCAGCCACGCATCGCCGCGCCTTGCCGCGCCATGCAGCGCCTTGCCGCGCCCAGCTCTGCCGTGCCCTGCAAAGCCACGCTTCGCGCTGCTTTGCCGGTCCCTGCCCAGCCCGACCATGCCGCGCCCAGCCCTGCCGCACCTCGCAGAGCCTGTCCTCGCCACGCCGTGCTTGGCCACAACCCCGAGCCGGCGCCAGTGAGCCCGCACTCGGGATGCTACCTTTCCGCAGCTCCTTGCCTTGCCCAGCCACGCATCGCCGCGCCTTGCCGCGCCATGCAGCGCATCGCCGCGCCTTGCCGCGCTACGCCATGCCCAGCATCGCCCCGCTCGGCCACGCCCTACCATGCCCTGCCTGTCCCAGCCGTGCTGTAGGGCTGCTACTTCCACTCGCTCACCCGAAACTTGCCGTAGACACCCCGGAAGGTCCCCAGGCCGATGGCCACACCACCCTCTTCAAATAGGTTCTTGATCTCCTGTTCCTTGATCTCGCGGTTCTGGAAAATCCAGAGGGTAAAGCTCAGGCTCCACGGAAGCGGGAGCACCGGGCGCTCCTTGGGATTCGGAATACCTTTCTCGAGCCTGGCCACCCGGCGATCCAGGTAGATTCCAGAGGTTGGGTCTCGCTCCTTGTCCTGGTCAATGTCACCCATCTGAATCGGGTCCCCGTTCCGGCAAAATGGGATCATTTCCGGTGACTCCTCCGGCCCCTGAATCATCGTGAAGCTCAGGCACGCATTCGCAATCTTCTTGTACTTGCGAGCGTCCCTGAGCCTCTTGGGGGCAGAGTTGGTGTTGTGGCTGGACAAGAACGAAATGATGTTTGAAGTCGGAAGCGCCAGCGTCCCGGTGCCAGGGATGAGGTACACTTTCTGGTTCCACATCAGCTTCGTGTCGTTGTCCCCCGCGTAGCGGTCGAACATGATCGGGGCTATCCCCTCCAGTTTCACCCTCCGCGTTACTTCTGCCATCGCTGTCAGTGATTCTGTCGCCTGCATTTCGTTTCTCCCTCATGGTTCCTTGCCTTGTTTGTTCGGCCAGCCCATCCAGCCGAATCGTCTACAGCCCCTCGGATGCGCTCCGAAGGGTCTCCTTGATCTCATTCTCCTGGTCGATGATCTCGTTCATGGTGTCCATGTCCAGCCGGGCCCAGATAGCGCCGTTGATGATGGCCCGGAGCTCACGCGGCGGAAGCGCGTCCACCTCCCAGCTCTCGCGGCCGTACCTGGCGATGAACGCGCTGGCGCGCGAGTCGGACAGCTTGGCCGGATTCGGTGGAAGCTGATGCTTCTGCACCTGGTCGATGTTGAGGGCCACCTTGACCACCTCCACCTGGGTGCCGAACAGGTCCATGCGGTCCTGAATGTCCCGCACCATATCCTCGCCGCTCGGGTCTAGGTCCCCGAGGTACAAGATAGTGGCGTCGTCGCACCCGAGGTTGTCCATCCGATAGCTGATGCGCTTGGCGCTCTCGTACATGGCGCTCTGGGAGCTGTAGCCCCGGTTGACCATCAGCACGATGTGGCACTCCTTGGAGATAGGCTCGAGCACCCCGGCCAGGGCGTCCTTTTCCACCCACAGCTCCACGTAGTGGCGCTGCCCCTGGAGCCGCGGAAGCCGGAATGATGCCAGGGCGGACTCCATCAGCGAGCTCGCGGAGTCCCACTCGGGCGCCCGCTTGGCCTGGCGCACGCGGTCCTCAATCGCATCCCAGTCGATCTGCCCCGCCAGGCGCGCCTTGCTCACCAGGTTGCCCAGGTTCTTGTAGGACCGCTCCTTGTTCGGGATGATGTTGGCGCTCACAAGCTGGTAGTAGAGCTGCCGGAGTGTAAGCCGAAGGCCGTCCTCCATGTAGGCTTCCACCACCCGGTTGCAGTGCTCCATCAGCTCCATGGACTTCGGGGTGAACCCCGCTTCGATGAATCGCTCCATCATGACTTGACTCCCATCATGGCCAGCTCGAGGGCCAGCCGCTGCATCAGCTCCTCCCGGTCGGTCGGGAGCACCACTCGAAGCCCACGGTGCTCGGCCTCGGTGAGCATGAGCCAGAAGATCGCCGGCACCTTGTCCTGCCAGGTGTAGTCCAGGACCGCATCGAACTCACGGTCAAAGGCATCCTGGGCCATTTCCCCCCGAGGTGCTGGCCCCATCACGTAGCACGCCGTGAGGGCCGCCAGGTTCTTCGTGGCATGGCGCTGTAAGAACAAGATGGTGTTCACCAGGTGGTTGTCCCCCATTTCGCTCACACGCACGCGCTCGCCCATGCGAGTGACCCACACGTCATCCGCCTCCTGGAGCTGGCGCTCCTCGAGCTCGTTCCGGAGGTAGCACACCAGGTCTTCAAGATCCTCGAGCTCCCAGTTGCGCTTGTGCTGACTGGCGCCGTAGCTGAAACACGGGGAGAACGTCCGGAGCACCTTACGCCGGTTGAACCAGCACACGGACACGCTCCTAGCCGCTCCACGCACCACCAGATGGGGCACGCCGCGCCTGCTCACGCGACGGGTCACGCGCATCCTGGGCTCGGACGTGAGCCGCTCGGCCACCTGGGTGAGCTCTGGCCACCAGTCGGTGCCACTACTCATAGGCCGCCTCCTCCTGGCGCTTGCGCTCCTGGTAAGCATCGTCGTCCACCACCACCTCCACGTGCTCCTCTGCCCACGCCGCCCCGGCCCGGAGGGTCATTGCCAGAGCGAGGTACTCGGGCTCCCGCATCGCCAGGGACCCGATGTTCGCCAGCGTGCCACCGGACCCGGCGAACAACACCGCGTGAACGTGAACGCCGTTGTAGCTGTTGACCTGGAGCTTGAACCTCATTGCGCGTCCCTCCGGGGCCACCCGGTGGCGATGGCCAGCCACTCCTCGAGCTCGGCCTCGGTGAGCCCCACGGTCTCGCCCTCGCCGTCCACCGCGGAAATGAAGCACGGCCCATGGATCACGATGGGGCCGAGCTGGCCGGGGAGCACCCGGTTCGGGGCATGGGTGAAGCGCCCCTCTTCGTTGCACCACAGCACAATGTTCCGGTGTCCGGTGGCCAGCATCACCGATTCGATGTAGCCGTCCACGAAGGTCTGCATGGCCTTCAGGTTGTCGTCCAGGTCCTCCGCCTTGGCGTGCTCGCCAGGCCGCATTGCGATGATCTGCATGTTACAGCTTCCCCTGTCGCTTGCGCTCCTGGAGACAATTCCAGCACAGGTCCTCCCCGTTGGCTCTGGACACACTCCACAGGAGCTTGGTTTTCAAATCGGTCCTCATCTGGTGAGCTTCTTTTCTCCCGCGCCCGCACGTCTGGCCGTAGGACGGGTGACTGAAGCCACAGCCGTCGCAAACGATCTTGACTTCGATGCTCACGCGCGCCTCCATCGCTCCACCAGGGCCTTCCCGGCCTCGGTGATGAAGTAAATGGTCCAGTCGCCGCTGTCGGTGATCGCGGTGTCGCCTTTTGCCACCAGCCCGAGCTCCTCGAGCTGGGTACACGCCCCGTGGTTCTCCGGGTCCATCAGGATTGCCACCCCGCTCCCCGAAGTCCGGTCCAGGCTTCGCAGGATGCGCTTCTGGAGCTCCGCGTACTCCCTGGTGAGGGCATCGGCCACCCGAGCCGCAAAGTGAGCCGGGCGCTCCCCGCGGACACCAGCCGCAAACGCCTCCTCCTCGGTGGGCACACGGTGGCGATGCTGCCACGCCTCGGGGAGAGCCTTCCCGGCGCACAACCACTCGTCCAGGGCCTCCCATGCGATGTAGAGATCGTCGCAGTGACAAGAGTAGTCGTCACCGCTGCACAGATCGTAGCCGCCTGCCTTCCCACCGCAATACGGGTGAAGCGGCTTCATCAGCTCGCGGATGGTTTCCAGTGCCTTGTCAGAGTCCATTCTCTCCTCCCTTACTTGCTCACGTAGTAGTCCTTTGGAGGTGGCTCTGGGGCCCCCTCGTTGACCTTCGGAATCCCGCCGCGATAGTGAGGCTTAATGAACACCTGGCGCCTGAATTCGCGCCCTGGCCCGTAGGGCTGATTTCTCCAATGCCCTCTCACTACATGGCGAGCTCGCATCGAAACATCACCACCGGAGTCACCCAGGCGAGATTCGAACTTGACACCAACGATGTAGATTGCACCCTTTTGCTTGCGCTCTATTGCGCGCTCGAGCTTACGGCGTTTCCTGGATCCATCCTGGTGCCTCTTCGCTCTGGCTGCCATCCTGTTGATTTCATCCTGGCAATCCAGTCGCACGTCATCCTGCATGTTGGTGGTGTAAAGGGCAAAATTGGCCACCAACGAAAGCAACCGCGCGTGCTTTTCATGAAACCCCTTTTTGCCACGATTCCGACCAGCAGCGCCCATGGACTCACTAACAACCGCACGGACGTGTTCGCTCACTGGGCTCCTATTGCGAGGCATGTGAAATGCGACTGGAAAAATTGGAGAGTCATACCCACAAACAATGCTTGTTGCAATGCTTGTTGCCGCCGCCTCCTCGCCAAACACCAGCCCTTCACTGACCACCATAGCCTCCAGAGACCCCATATTGCCAAAATGAACTTCATCGCCAGGAAACAAAATCACGCACTGTGGAAAAGGTAACCGCACATCGAACGAAGGCACATTCACATCCGTATGCCAAAACGATTCGATCAGCGATGACGAAATGTAGAACCTTGGGACAACACCGGCTTGAGCCTTGATCATTGCTTCATAATACGTTTTCCACCCAAAGGCAGAATCATGGATAGAAATACCAAGGGCGTCTTTTTCCCCATCCGCAACCATTTCCCTCGCGCGCCTAGACTCCCAGTGGTTCGCTATCCACGCCAATGAATAGGCAATCTTCATGAAACAGTCCGCCTCCATATCCGGAGTACCCTCAATCAAGGACGGATACTTCGCCGCAGCGGACTTGCAAAACCTGGTAGTCACTTTCAGGTTCGCGTGATTGTGCTTAATTCCACTCCACGCGCCAATTATGGTTTTTTTCCATTGTCTCCACGCACGCCGACGAATAGATGCTTCAACCTCAGTATCGCCCTCATACATAAGCTGGATAAACCTCAAAGCCACCTTGCCGGACAACAGTAGATCTTGCGCTCCATGTTCTTGCGCCCAAGCAATAAAAACACCCAGGTACGCAATGGGCTCTTGGTAATTGGAAACACCAGGAAGAGAAACAGCCGCCTCTTTGTAGGCCATTTCTTTGTACCTATCATTGTCACCCGCCATCAGTCCCTCCTCACCCACACCTGGTGGATCACAATGCCCGTCAGCGCCGCCATGATGCCAGTGACCGGATCGTCTGCAATGGCCCACCAGAGCCCAGCGCCAACACCCACCACCAACGCCACGGCCAGCGTGTCCACCACCTTCCTGGACCAGTCCATGAACAGCCTATTGAACATCGGTCCTCACTTTCGTGCCATCGTGGTTGCGCTCCGCCAGCTTCCTGGCCGCCCGGTGGGCGAAAGCGATGGCGCACCGCTTGATACAGAAGTAGCCCATGCCGTCCACCCCCCGGGTCAAGGGCGGGGGCTCGCGGTCCGGATAGGCCCTGGCCCACCTCGCCTGGTCCGTGGGTCCGAGAAAGTAGGGCAACGGCTTGCCGCAGTGCAGACACCTGGGTGTCGGGGTTCTTCGCTTCGCCATGGTTACCACCTCATCTCCACCTGGTTCGCCGGCCGGGACAGCACTCCGCCGCCTCCACCCGCCGAATTGGTGTCGCCTTGGCGCTCAGGGCGCCGCTGTGCGGACTTCTTGGCCTTGGCCGTCCGCTTGGCCTTGGGCTTGCGCTCGAGCCCGTGGTGGGCCAGCCAGGCGCCCAGAAGCTCGCTCCGAATGTCCAGGCTCTCCTTGGTGGGGGCCTCGCCGTCCAGGATGCGCTGCACCACCTCGCGCTTGGATTCGATCAGCTCGCTGATGTAGTTGTCGATGGTGCCGTCCGCCACCAGGTAGCGGATGGTGACCGCTCGCTCCTGGCCGATCCGGTGGGCCCGATCCTCCGCTTGCTCCTCGGAGCTCGGGGTCCAGGCGCGCTCCACGAACATCACGTTGCTCGCCCGGGTGAGGGTGATGCCCACGCCACCGGATTCGATCCCGAGGAGCATCACGTCCAGGTCCCCCGCCTGGAACGCCTTGACCAGCGCGCCGCGCTTGTCCGCGGAGACGTTCAGGTCGATGCGCCCCACCCGGAGGGGCTCCTGGCCGCGCTTCGTGGCCTTGCAGCCGGCCTCGAGCTCGTCCAGCACGTCCTGGTGGTGAGCGAACACCAGCACCGGCTCGCCCTGGGCGTGGTACTCGCGGACCCACTCCACGGCCGCCTGGGCCTTCAGGCGCCCGGTCTCGTGTCGCTCCCAGGTCATCGCCGCGAGCTGGGCACCAGGCTCGGGGCTGTCCACCATGGCCTTGACCGTCTTGCGGATGGCGTTGAGCTCCTTGCGGGGCACCTCCACCTTGGTGATGGTGCGCGTCTTGGCGGGGAGCTCCTTGAGCACCTGGTCCTTGGTGCGCCGGACCATGGTGTCGCGGAGCCGGGCGGAGAGCTCCTCGGTGTTGGTGGCTCCGCCGATCTGCCACCCGAAGCGGTCGCGGTAGGCGCCGCAGTACCGGGTAACGTACTTTTTCCAGGAGGCGTAGTCCGCCGGGCGGAGCATCTTGAGCGTGGTGTAGAACTCGACCGGCCGGTTGAGGATGGGCGTCCCGGAGAGCCCGATCACGGCCTCGGGGTTCACCTGGCTCACCAAGTCCAGCATCGCCTTGGTACGCTGGGCCTTGTAGTTTTTCAGGTAGTGACACTCATCGAAGATCAGCGCCTTCGGGGCGAGGGCCTTGAGCTCCTCCACGCGCCGCCGGGCCAGATCGTAGGTGACCACGTAGCAGCTCGCCTTGGGGTCCAGCTTCTGCTTCCCCGTCTTGATCCGCTGCACGGTCTCCCCGGGGGCCCACTTGTTGATCTCGTCCACCCAGTTGGTGGAGACCACCGCGGGGACCACCAGCACCGCGGGGCGCGCCTCGGGATGCAGGAGGAGCCACAGGATGGCCTGGATCGTCTTGCCGAGCCCCATCTGGTCACCGATGAGGGCCCGGCCACCGGCCGCGTCCACAAAAGCCGCTCCGGCGAGCTGGTAGGGGTACGGCTTGAGCCCCTCGGGGAGCATCCCCGCCAGGCGCTCGCCCACGTCCGTGTCCACGTTGGCGTCCTCGAGGCTCGCCGCGTTGCTCAGGGCCTCGCGCTCGAGGGCCTCCTCGAGCTTCTCCTGGGCGTCGTCGGTGATCGTCACCGTGGCCGGGTCGATGCCCGAGCCCTCGCCCCAGAGGTAATCGTAGTTGTTTGCCACCAGGGCGGCGCCGATCCACCAGGCGCCCGTGGCCTTGTCCCAGCTCGCGCCCACGCGCTTGAGCCGGTCCTTGAGGGCCCCATGGTCGGGGTTGTTCCAGGGGGCGTCCAGCTCCACCTTGAGCTCCACGCGGCCGTTGGTGGTCACCAGCACCTGGCCGGGCTTGCGGAGGGGGATGAGGCCCTCCTTGGCGTCCTTGGCCACCTCGGTGAGCTTCGCGCGGGCCTTGTCGCTCACGGCCACTTTGGCCTCGGTGAACACCTGGCCCCAGATGGCCGCCAGGGTGTCCGCGGAGATCAGCCACCCGCGGTTCTCGCCGTCCCACGTGGCGCCCACGGACTTGAGCTGGTCCTTGATCACGCCGTGGGTGGCGTTGTACTTGGGGTGGTCCATCGTGACCAGGAGCCCCGTCTGGCCACCGAAGGCGCTCTGGCCCTTGTAGATGGTGTCGATGCCCACGATGCCCTTCGGGCGCCGCTCCGGGAGCTTGGCCGCATCCTGGATACTCGACCCGCACGCGATTGCGGCCACCGCGTTGCGCTGGCGCCGGAGCCGGGCGAGGAGCCCCTTACGGGTCTTCTTGCCCTCCTCCACGGCCTCGAGGATCACCTTGTTGGCGTCCCGGTCCTGGCCGCCGAGCTGGGTGTCCATGTACTTCACCAGGCGCCTGGCCATCTCCCAGGTGCCTTCACGGGGGCACCCCAGGTCCAGGTAACGCCGCGCGAAGCCAGCGTCCCCAGCATTGAACCCCATGTGGTCCTTGGGCCACTTCGGGTCGGTGAGCTCCATCAGGTGCGAGGTGGACTCTTCGATGGCCGGCCGGAACTGCGCCTCGTCCTCGAGGATGGGCGGAAGGCACTTGGTGTGGGCGCGGCGGAACACCTTGAGGCTCATGCCCAGGGCGTTGAGGGTGGCGAGCTGCGCCGGCTGGAGCCAGACGATCTCCTCGCCGGCCGTGATGGCCTTGCGGCAGAGCGTACACTTGCCGTCGCTGTGGGCCTCGGTGATCTGGTAGTCGGTTGTCATCCGGTCCTCCTGCTAGGCAGCCAGCGCCAGCGTGAGCTGGACGGGCTTGGTGCGGGTAGTGGTGTTGAGGTTGAGCTCGCGCTCGGGGGCGGGCTGGCCGCGGAGCGCCAGGTTTATTGCATCGCGCTTGCGCCAGGCCACCGCGCCCGTCTCGAGCACCCAGGTGCGGTAGTAGCGGTCGAGCACCTGGTCCGTGTAGTCGTTGCCGTTGTCCTCGAGCCAGTCCACCAGGTTGCCCTCGGGGGTCTCGCCGGCCACCAGGGTGAGCTCCTCGGTGAGCTCGGTGCGCTGGGCCTCGGTGAGCTCGGCCACCCACTCGGAAGCATCAGCGAAGATCTGGTCCGTGTAGTCGTGGCCGCCGGAGGCGCTCCACATGCTCTCCTCGAGCTCGCTGTTCACGGCGTCGAAAGCAGCCGTGAGCACCCGGGGGCCCTTGGTGCCCGTGGCGGGCATCACGCGGCCGTTGGAGCGGCCCACCAGCGAGGCGATGAGCACCGAGTCACAGAAGATGGTGGTGGAGGGGCTGGCGGTCTGCACGGCCTTCACCAGCTTCTCCCAGCCGGGGCTCTGGGGGCCGCGCCCGAGGAGGTGGACGGCGTGGGGTTGCGCGGTCTCGAGGTAGTCCACCAGCTCCGCCTGGGTGGTGGCGTCCTTTTTCATCGGGATGGCGGGGAGCCAGTCCGAGAAGCCGAGCGCCTGGGCAGCCGCCTCACCGAACTGGGCCATGGTGAGCTCGCCTTTCTGGTGGGGCACCAGGACGTTCGCACCGAGCACCCGGCACGCCAGCATGTAGTGGCGGTAGCGGGCCATCCGCTCGAGGGTCTCGGACTGGAAGGCCACCTTGTCGGGAGCCACCACGTAGAGCTGCGAACCGAGGTGCGCGGCGAGCTCCACGTAGGTCTCGAGGCGCTCGATCCACTGGCTGTGGGTGATCGGCTTGGCAACGCGAGGAGGGGCATCCTTGGGGAACTCGATCTCGGAGAACGCGCCGGAGTCCACGAACACCTTGACGCCCGTTCCGGCGAGCGCCTGGAGGGCCGCCATGGACGCGCCGTTCACGCGATCCACCGCCACGCCCACGTTCATGCCGCAGTCGGCCAGACCGGCAATCTCGCCCTCGTGATTCGAGCCGGAAGCGAAGTAGCTGATTTCGTTGCGCGTCGTGTTGTCCATGTGATCCTCCTACCCCAGTGATACCCTACCCATGTAAACGTGTCAACACGTCAACACGTCTACCGGTACACTGCTTTACTATTGCAGTGTCGCGCACTTGCGCCGCTGCGCCCACAAGTTGAGCCCTGTTTAGCCCCACAACTGAATATCAAAAACGTGAGTGATTACGGTCGAGTGATCTCACTCGGCCAAAAAAACGACATGGGCATGATTTTTTTTGGCGAGTTGTAGTGGGCACCACAAGTCGCCGGAGGGCAAGTGTAGCGAACCTTACTGGTCCTTTTGGAGCTCCCGGTCCACGAAGTTGCCGAGCTGCTCCTCGGTGGGAACAGCTCGAGGTGGCTTCGGCTTCGGCACCCTGGCCGGGGCCGGAGGTGCAGACGGCCGCATGTTGGCCGCTGGCATCGGGGCCGCCTTGGGCCCCTCGCGCCCCTCGAGCTTTCGCACGGGCGTGGGTGGCGGACTCACGCCGGCCGCTAGGGCCAGGCTGAATCCAGGGATGTTCTCCACCAGCTCGTCCAGAAGATCATCGTCAATCTCCTGGCCACCGATGCCCTGTTCGATGCCACCCAAGATCTTGGGGTGAATCTCGAGCTTCTGGGCCAGCACCTGAAGGTTGATCCCGGCCGCCTTGCGCCGCCGCATCAGGTAGATTCCGAACTGGCGCGGATTGTGAATTCGCATCGTCTACTCCTCTGGCACCATCCGCCGCATGTACTCCGGCATGGGCTCGAGCTCCGCCTCGTCCCCCTCGCGATCCAGGCACCAAGGGGGCAGGTGATTCGAGAAGCCGCTGGCCGCCTTGTGGCCGCCGCCACCGAACTGCTCCGCGATCTTGGCCACGTCCACCTGGGCCGCCCCCTCCACGCCGCCCTCGCCCCGGGAACGCAGAGAGTAGTGGTACTGGGAGTCCGAGCCGCCATGCCACCACGCCATGCCGTAGTCGATGCCCGGCGCCGTGGCCAGGTGCCCGGCCACCTCGCTCTGGAAGATGGGAGCGTTCACCACAGCCACCCGGTGCCCATTGAGCTCCATCACCTGGGCCTTGCGCGCGAGGAAGCTCACATCCGAATCCAGCTTGCGGAGCATCGCTTCCCCGGCCACCACCATCGGGGGCTTCTCCATGTGGCTCCGCGCCAGGCCAGCCGCAACGGCCTCCCGGTGCTCCGCGTAGTGGCGCACCTGGCGCACCTGCCACGCCAGGTCCTGCCACGTCCGGAAGTCCTTGGTGGTGGTGGCGAGCACCTGGTTCACCTCCTTGGACAACGGGAGCTGCCAGCGCCACAGATCGCGATCCTCCACGTAGGACACCAGCGTCTCGAGGTGGTCCAGCACCCCCTCGTCCTCGGTGCCCAAGAGCATCGCCTGGAAGTGTTCCAGGGCCATCCGTGCCCCGCACTTGTCCATATTGAAGGAGGCGTAGGCGAGCCCCACCAGCTCCTCCTGGGCCGACTGGTGGTGATCGTACACGGCGATGCTGTCCGCCCGCGCGGCGAACTCCTGCATGGCCTCACGCTTCATGCTGAAATCGAACATCAGCACCTGGCGCCCAGTCGGGTCCGGGGGCTCGCTCTGGTAGTGCATGGGCACGTACTCTGCCGTGTCTCCCAGCACGTGCCAGGCGATCAGCGCCGCCGTCCACCCATCGTTGCACGGGGGCGCGTGGTAGATCACCAGGATGGGTTTGAAGTCCGACACCTCAATCGTAGGCATTGCGCCCTCCAATCCGCGGAGCTCAGGGAAGGCATCCGCTCATCTTCGCCGCGTACCACGCCATGAACATCAGGGCGAACACGCCGCTCGCGTTGCACAGAATACGGCTCACAGCTCATCGTCCATTTCATCAGGAGAAACGTCCCGAGTCATGATCCAGATCACCGGCGCCAAGGCCACCGCAATGGTCAACACCGTCAGCGTGAGCATCACACCTTGTTTCAACATTCACCACATCGCGGCCCCATCGGTTCCACCTGGTGACCGCTCCCAGCTTGTTCGCCAGCTCCCTCACGCCCGCCAGCACCCGTCCAGCGAGTCTATCCGTGGAGAACCCCCACCCACGCCACCTGGGCGCCACGCGGTCCTCAGAGCCCAGGAACACACACGCTGGGCAATCGTGCTCAAATGTTGGCCAGCTCACCAGCATCCGTAGATCCTACCGCATCAGGCCGGAAAGTACACTGCGCCCCCGCGCTCGCCCTCTCTGCGGAGCTCGCCAGCATCGTGGAGCTTGCCCAGGAGCTTGCCTGTCCTGGTGCGATCCAGGCCAATCCGCTCGGCAATCTCCGAGCACGCGCACCCTGGCCTTTTCTTCACCGCAGCCACGATCTTCTTGGACGCCTTCGCGATCTCCGCTGGTTTCATCCGATGGGCTCGCCTCTGGCGCACCTTGCCGCGGTCGAGCTGCACCTTCACGCCATCGGATTGCGCCACCGCCACAGCGAGCTCACGGAGAGTCATCGGGAGAATATGCTGGTCCCAAACCTCGTCCGTGGAGTCCAGCCATAGGTCCTCCACGCGCCCCTCTCCAGCCCCATCCGTTGACAGGGCCTCGAGCACACCATGGGCGTCCGTGGCCTTGGCCAATCGCTTGCGAACGACCTTCCACCGCTTGGACGTGTTCGGGCCTGGCATTACGGAATCACCAGGAGGCGCTCACCGTGGAGCTTTACGATGAGGCGCCGCACCGCGTCCGCCGCCTTCGGGGAGAGCTTGCTCGCCCCCATCTCCTGGGCGAGCTCGGTCTCCATCCGCTGGGTGAGGGCCTCTATACGTTCCTCGGTTGTGCCCTCCATGGCCATCCGTCCAGGCATGTCGCCCTTGCGGTCCGCGGCGGCGCGGCGCTCCGGCTTCTTGGCCTGGCGCGTGCTTTGTCGGACGGCCTTGCGCGTGGCTGCTTTGCGCTTGGACGTGCTCGGCTTGCGCGGGCTCGCGGGCTCGGGCGCGGAAGCATCCGCCTCGAGGGCCTTGCGGAACGCAGCGAGCTGGGCCTCCTCGCGGGTCCCGTCATCCGCCTTCACGCCGGACAAGTCTCGCAGGTCCGAAAACTGGATCTTGCCGTCGCGGAACGCCTCCTTGATCTCCTCTGGGAGCCGGTGAATGCTGATCCGCTGGGTGATATAGCTCTGTGAACGGCCGTACAGCTCCGCGAGCTCCTTGGCACCGAGCGTTCCAGAGTCCCGGATCCCAGCCAGGGCGCCGCACTCGTCCAGGAGGGAAAGCGGCTCACGGTCCACGTTTTCGATGAGCTGCACCACGGGCACCTGGCTCACCGGGATGCGCTTCACCACGGCGGGGATCGTCGTGCGACCCAGGAGCTTGTGGGCCGCGTAGCGCCGAAAACCGCACACCAGGTAGTAGCGCCCATCGGACGTGTTCCCTCCGCTCACCACGATGGGCTGGAGCTGGGAATGGCTGTCGATAGAAGCCGCCAGCTTGGCGATGCTGCCTGGGTCGAGCTGTCCCCGCGGATTCGGGAATCGCTCGGTGTCGATCTTGTTGAGGGGGATGTTTTTGCTCATCGGGGCCTCCTTTCCAGAGGTTCAAATCAAAAACTGGCACGGCCGTTGCTTCTGCTTACTTAACCTTATCTACCCTTACTGGGAAAGAAGAGTCAAGAGGGTGTTCGCTAGGCGTCCGGCTCATCCGCCAACCGCTCGAGCACATCCAGGCCGTACTGGACCTTGCGGGATGCCTCGTCCACCACCACCAGGCGCACACCCATGATCTTCTCGATCTTGGCGATGTAGAGCTCGCTCATCTTCGTGCCCGGGCTCGAGGAGAACACGTGGTCCGCCTTGAACGTCGTGCAGATCAGATCGATCAGGTGGCCGCGCTTGTCGCTCTCCGCGATCTCCTTGGCGAGCTCCAAGGCGTCCTCCACGTTGGCCACCTGCTCGGGGTAGAGCTTGATCGAAAGCGTGGTGAGCTTCTCCGTCTCCTCGCCCGGCGTCTTGCCAGCCTTGAGCTCCTTGATAAACTCCTGGAGCGCCGCCAGGGTCATCTTCTCCGCCCTGGCCACCCACTCGTCCACGTTTGTCTCGTCCACCACGCCCACCAGGAGGCGCACCTTGGACCAGCCCAGGTGTTCCACGCGCTGGCGCACGTGCGGGTGATCCTTGAGCACCTTGTTGAACCACTTGTGAATAGACAGGAGGTACTGACAGCGGCGTTCGGACATGCCGAGCTCGCTCTCCACAAACTCCTTCCAGGTGGGGAACCCCCACGTCGTGTGGGCCCCGAGCTCATAGGCTCTCTGGAGCACCTCCCCGAACTCGAAATAGGTCCGGGTGAAGCGCCCCTTGAGCTCCTGAAGGTGCTCACGGATCGCGTTGGTGTCGTCCTGGACAGGCGCTTGCCCGTCCACCACTTGCAGGTCATTCTCGGTTGCGGCTACCATCGGCTCCCTCATCGTCTATCGGTTCGATTGAAAAGGCCCTCACCTCGGTGAGCTGGGGACCATTGCGTCCGCCCTTGTTCCTGTTCATGAGCTCGCCCTCCACCTGAACCATCGTCCCCTTCACGATCTGGCGCTTGACGTACTTCACCAGCTCCTGATCGTAGACGTTGATCCGCACCCAGGTGAGCCGGTCTCCCCGGCTGGTGGTGGTCACCTGAAACGAGCACACACGCTGCCCCTCTCCGGTCCGGCCGTAGCGAATGTCCTGGGCCACACGGCCGATACCGCTCCAGGTGTTGGCAGGGTTGGGCATCATGGTTCACAGCTTCACTACTTGCTCGCTCTCCAGAATCGGATCGAACATGCAATCCAGGCCATTCCGCTGGCAGTAGTGATAGTACCCCACCACGAAGGCATCGGACACGTCATCCGTGGGGAATGCGAATCCACGATTGGCCAGGAATGCGAGAATCTGGTCTTTCTTCTCGAGGGGCTTCACGCCGTTCTTCTTGTCCGCCTTGCGCTTGCCGCGGAGGGAGCCGCCAATCAGGAAGGATCTAGCCGTGCCCATCGGAACAAGGCCGGCCGCAATGCCGACAGCCAGGCGGAGCTGGGAACGGACTACTCCACCGATCTCCGCCTGGCGATGTACGGCGTTACCCTTGGCGCGGTAGGCGTACTCCTCCACCACAATCTCGTCTGGCTTCGTGCGCCTGGCGAGGTTCACGGCCGTCCTGGCCGCAGTGAGCATGATTTCGATGGCCGTGGAGTCTTCGATGCGCCCCTTGGCGCCGTACTCACAGAAGTCCGTCACCAGGGACTCGAAACGACCGTCCCACCCACCAGGGATGAAACAGAAGCCGCTGTGGCGTTGAGCCAGGTCTGCACCGAGTACCGAGATCATCCTATGTCCAGCACCTTTGCCGCCTCCTCGGTGACGCCCTCCAGGACGCCTTCAATCTGATCCACGGACAGCACGCGAATCTCCAGGTGCTCCACGTTCTTCCCATCGTACACCACCGCCCCGAAGATGTGGTCTGTAACCACAAAGTCCCCCACCTTGAGCTCATGTGGCGTCACCTTGTCGCCTTTCTTGGCCGGAATGCCATCGCCAATGGCGATCACCTTCCCGATGCGCCAGACGGCTTTCTGGTGCGGAGCTCTGGCCAGGTACAGCCCGGAGCTTGGATCCAATGGGAACTCCTGATCCGGGTAGAACTTGAGCATCACGTAGCCGTGCAGCGGTTTCACGTTCGGGATGTTCATCCGTTCGGCTCCTTGAAGCAAAGCTGGCACAGGTCGCAGTCCTTGGCCCGGGGCACTTCCGCGTTGACGCAGATCCGCTTCGTGACCGTGCCGACCTTGAGGGCTTCGCGCATCTCGGTGACCGGACCCCAGACCGTAGCCTCGAGGGTGCCCTCATCGTAACGCACCACCACCTGGTGAAAGAAGTCCTCCGGCTTCCAGCCGTCAGGGAACCGCCAGATCGGCGCCTTGCAGAAGTAGACGATCTCGCCCACGTCCCACCCGGAGAGCCAGAGGCCCGCCTGGGTCTGGACCACGTGCTCAGGCTTGGCCGCGCCACTGGACTTGATCTTCTTGTAGCCGTTCGGGGAGATACTTTTGAGCTCCTGGAATAGAATCTTCTCAGTGCTCAGGGACTGGCGCCACCCGTCAGGCATCACCCGTACCCGGTACTCCTCATTCGTGAGGAGCCACTCCTGGTACACAATGGCCCGCTGGTGGCCGTCCACCTCGCGCCCGCTGGCCGTCCAATCAGGAAATGCGCGCTTGCCGCCGCAGCTCGGGCACCGCTCTGGCATCTTCGCCAGGAGGATGTGCTCCTTGCTCGGGAAGTCGCCCTCCGGCATGTAGCTGGTGGGCTTGAGGGGCGCCTTGGCCGGCTGTGGGGTCCCGTGCTCGCCCCAGTCGAGCGGTTTCTCCACTCCCTGGTCAGTGTTCCAGCCGCACCGCAGACACCGCCAGCGCCCCAGGTAGGCGCCACGCGGGCCCATGTAGTGCTCCCGGTACATATCGTGGTAGGCGTTGCCCACGTCAAAGGTCCACTGCATCACGCCGGTGGTGGTGTCCTGGATCGTGATCTCGTGAGCTGCCCGAAGAGTCTCGTACCGGGGGCACAGGCGCCCCAGCCCCGAAGCTGTCACCCAGGAGTCCGGCTCGAGGGGTGGCTTCTCCCGCACCGAGGTGAGCTCGCCCATGAGCCACTCTGGCACCCCTTGGTTCTTGTAAGCTGACCGGGCTTGCTCGAGCTCCGGTTTTTTCTTGGCGAATACCGCTGCTACCGACATTCCAATCCTCCAATCATTGCCGGTGGGCCACCTGGTGACCCGTGTTCCGTCTACTCCCCGGCCGCCGCGTCCCGCCCCCGGTCCGCGATAGCCTTCAGTCTCTCCTTGCGCTCCGCCTCTGCCGCTGCCAGCGCCTCGCGCTTCCACAGCTCCGCTGCGCTCACCTGGGCGTCAAGCTCCCCCTCGAGGGGGGACAGCTTGGCCGTCTTGTCCAGGCGGAGCTCCGCGAGCTTGTTCTGGTGGTGAGCACCGAGGCTCTCGAGGGTGGCCTTGTGGTTCCGGTCGAGCTCTGCGCGGCGAGCTCCATGCTCCCGCTTGGCGTCCCCGATGCTCTCCCGGTGGACACGCTCGAGGAGCTTGCGTTGCTCCTGATACCACCCCTCCACCCGCTTCGCCTCCCCGGCCAGGACGGCTCGCGCCTCCCCGGCAAGTCGCTCCACCTCACGGTCGATTTCCTCGAGCCGCTTGGTGAACCACCCTTCGGTCTCTGCCACCTGGGCCTGTTGCCCGTCGTCGCTCATCGGCTACCTCCAATCTGTGACACCCGAACGGGTTTGTTTGTCGGGCGCGGGCGAGGGGGCTCGGGAAGGGGCTTCCAGGAGTACAGCTTCTGCATCCCCTTCCAGGTCCACACGCGCCTGCATGACGCACGGTGAAGGGACTTAACCTTCCAGCCGCTTCGCGTCCACCGGCGCCGCGCGTACTTCGGTGTCTTGTTCAGGCGGATCCCAGTCGCAAAGCACATGGTCCGGAGCCAGTACCGGTTCCGGCTCCTGCACTTCTTGGCGCGCTTGTCGAGCACCGCTTGAGACGGGTCCTCCCGGAACCGATGCTTCCACTTGCATGTGTTCCACCTATACGTGACGAACCTGGGCCCTTGATTGTAGACGTTCAGGACACACATCCAGAATCGCTGGTCATCGTTGAGCCCGCGCCATTCCCCGGTCCCGCGCTGGTATCGCTTGATCCGTTTGAGCCACTTCGGTGTGCAGTAGCGCGCCTTCACCGTGTTGAGCTCCTTCATCGTCCACACCATGGACAGCTTGGTGTTCTTCCGCATGGATCGGCAGAGCTTCCGCTTCTTGTAGATGGTCATGCGGAGGCGAGTGAGGTTCACCTGGGTGAGCCCGCAGTCTGCCACGGTGCCGTAGCCGCGCTTGAGCCAGCCGCGAAGATCGCTCTCGGTGACAGCAAGCCCGAGTAGGATGTGAGGCTTCATCCATCCGTTGCCGGGCATGGCGATCACCTCCTTGGCCTCACGCTCGAGGCGCCTCACCAGGGCCGGCTTCACGTGACGCTGGTGACCACGGACAGCCAGGAGCCCCTGGGCAAGAGGGGCCAGGGTAGGGATGGCCGCCTTCGTGGCGCTCGCCACCTTGCTGGCCTGAGCCGGCTCTCGGGCGCCAGCTTCGGGCATGATGGCGAACAGGGCAATGATGAAAACTAGGAAACGCATACCGATCCTCCTTGCGTAACCCGTCAGCCGATCCCGAGCTTCTCCAGAATGTCCGCGTGGTGGTCCTTGAGATAGGTCTCCCGGATTGTTCTTCCCGGGCTTTTTTCATCTGGGTCACGCTGGACACCAAGGCGATAGTCCGCCACCAGGTCGATGGTCGCACCGTTCACGACGCCATGGCCGGTTGCGTCCAGCATCCGGCGACACGCCACGGCGATGTACCACCACTTCGGTGAACTGGTACGCGCCCGCCACTGGGCAAGAAGCACCAGCTTGGACACGGGATCGTCTTCGGGGATGTTCTCCTCCATGATGCGCCGGCAAAGCTCTCGGTTCGCCGCGCGCTTGGCCGTTCGGGGCTTGCCCTCGCGGGCCGCCTCCTGGCGCTCGAGCTCCGCCCACCAGAGCTCCTTCAGGTCCTTGTAGGGGATGTACTTCCCCAGGAGCTCGTCCCAACAGGTGCCGGTGTAGAGCTCCATCAGCTTGTGCCTGGGCGGATAGGAGTCCACGCCCACGGTGTCCTTCCAGAACGGTCTGGCGTAGGAGCTCCACATCCCGCCGTTCTGAATCACGGTGTCGCAGAACAGTAGCAGCGCCCGCTCCCAGTACCGGTGCAGCTTCGGGTGACCTTCCCAGTCGCAGATCTCCGGTAGATCCTTCATCTGGCGCTTGGCCACCCTGAGCACCACCTCATCGAAGTACACGTCCTGGGCTTCGATCCCCTTCACCGAGCCGAACCAGCTCTGGATCGTTGGATTCGGAATATCCAGGTAGGCCCTGGGGAAGTCGCTGATGGCGTCCTTCCAATACTTCGCCAGGTCCGGACGTGCAGCCCACTCCTGAATGGGGGGCATATCGTCCTCTTCGATCTTGAGCTCCTCGCGCGCCCGGTTGGCGATCTTCCGGATCGTCGGGCTGCGCTGGGCCACACCTGGCTGCACCAGCCACTCCTTGATCCAGGACGTGCGTTTTCCCTTGCCGAGATACACGTCTACCAGGTGCTCCGCGCCGGCCAGCTTGAGCACATGCTCCACGCTGCCCAAGCTGTTGCACTGCATGAACCCGTAGTTGGCCCCGGCACCGTCGCCAATGTCCGATTCGGACATGCCGTAGGCGTCCATGGTGGTGCTCGTCTCGAAGTAGGTGATCACGGATTGGATCTGAAGCCGTAGCCCCGGCTTCCACCCGGCCGCCTCCGCCTGGCGCAGTAGCAGCGTCTGGGTGATCTTCCCGGCCACGCCGTCCTGGTCCAGCCCGTGGTCTGCCTGGAACTTCACCAGTCCGTCCATGGCCTCCCCATCGGCGCCCTGGCGCCCCTGGGTGACCCGCCCGAACCAGTTGTCGATGGCGCCCTTGTAGTAGCCCAAGTGGGCCATGGCGCTCTGTAGGAGCCCAACCTCGGGGCGCTTGCACCCCTTTCGGAGCTGCACCAGACTCAATCGCTGGTAATCATGCTTCATCATCATCTCCGCCGAGCCGCTCGGCCAGCCCATCGGCACGGCTCCGCAGCTTCGATTTGGCTCCTGCACGGATCCTTGAACCCGAAATCAGAACAGAAACCAGGCTGATAGTCAATCCGCCCACCTCCTGGACCAGCTCGAGGAGCTGGACGATGGCCTTGTCCACCCGCTTCATGCCGGTCTCGAGCTTGGCGATCCGGCTCTCCAGGTCACCGGTCCCTGCCATCAGCTCCCCCCCTCCCGGGACGCCAGCGCCACCGCCTCGGAGTCGGACAGCTTCTGGATCCGGTGAACCTGGGCGTAGATCGGCCCCCACTTCAGTATGTCACCGTTGTGAATGGCCTTTTCGGATGCGGAGAGGCGCCTGGTCATGGCCTTTTTGAAGGGCCACATGAAATAGTAGGCAGGCCCGGTGAACCGCTCCGCCATCCAGGTCTTCGTGTCCGCCGGGATGCTCCCGTCCCGCCAAGCGTACATGGCCATGCTCATGCTGTAGCCGCGGAGCTCCCACCACATCCGCCAGTAGGCAGGCAATGGCAGTAGAAACACCAGGGCCACCAGGAACATCAGGAACCAGTTGCTCGCCCAGATGGCCGCCAGGGCCCCGAGCGCCAGCGGGGCCAGCACCGCCGGCAACAGGTAGGAGAACGCAAACCAGCCACGGCGCCGGTGATCGTCCATGAGGTGGACAGCTTCGTGCGCCAGCGTCTTGAATGCCCCACGCGGATCGTCCCTGTAGTCCGCCTCGGTGGGCCAGTACACCCGAGGGTAGAACGTGCTGATGTAGCGGGTCATGTACTCCCGGTTGAATAACCAGATCAGCTTGGCGATCAGCTTCTGGCCGCCGGACCCGGGCCCCTTGTCCTTGAAGCGCACCTCGAAGGATGGGATCTGCTTCCGGATCACATCCTCGAGGAGCTTCAGTCTCGCCTCATCTGGGGTCATTTCGGCACCTCGGGGCGCGTCGGGGGCTTCGGTGCCCCCATCCTGGTCCGGCCCTTCGTGCCGTTGCCGCCCTCTGGCTCCTCGGTGGTCTCGGCACCGCCGCTCTCGGCACCGCTGTCCACCTCGGTTTCGTTGTTGTGGCTGCGCTTGATCGGCCCGGCGTCCTTGAAGATCCGCGTGAGGGTCTTCTCGCACTTGGGGCACAGATCTGCGTAGGCGTGCCCTTGGCCACCCAGGAAGATCTTGAACACCTCGAGCTCCACCTCGTCCTCCTGGGGCTCGGGCACCTGGCCGATCTCGAGCTGCACGGATTTCATGGTGCCGCCGCAACGGTCGCACGTCCGGTTCACGCTGTAGGTTCTCGCCATCGCTGCTACCTCCGAATCAGGCCCCGCCGCTTCATCTCCGCGGCGAGGGTCTTATCTCCGGGTGACTTGTTGTAAAGATGGACGAATCGCGCCGTGCTCTGCACCCGAACCATCGCCAGCACGATGGCGAGCTCCACCTGGGGCGGAATCTCGCCAGCTTCAATCTCCATGGCCGCCGTCCACACGGCCACGTACAAGGGAACCAGTGGGCGCGCAATGTCCTTTTTCAGTCCGGACAGCACCCGCACCACGGTCGCGTCCAGCCGGTCCGTGAGGTGACGGTTCTCCTCCTCTACCAGCCCGCGCACGCATTGGCCCTCCACCACGTGGCCCCACGGTCGCACCTGATCTGCCCAGCTCGCGCACCACCGAAGGAGCTTCTGGGCCTCCTCGGTGGCGCGCTGGCGCTGGTGGTCATTCAGAGCCTTCCACGTCACCATCTCCCGCATGGTACGCCTCCATGAGCTTCGCCAGATACCAGTCCGGCACCATCGCCCAGCCGGGGGTCATGAACTTGCACTCCGGGTCCCCCTCGAAACCGATCCACTCGAGGTGGAACACGGGCACCCGGCCCTCCCCGGCCGCCTCGTTTTCGATCTGGGCCAGCCAGGCACGTTTGATACTGATGGACTTCGCCGCCGTCTGCTTTGCCTCCCCGAGCTCGAAGCGCCCCACTGCATCCCCGGGGGCGAGCTTGTTGCTCCCGGACCCTGGGCGGCGCCGCCCGCCCATCAGCTTGCCCAGGTGGCGCTCCTGGCGCTTCACGCTCCTCGGGGTGCTCCGGCCATCGGTCTCCTGGTCAAGCCACCGCCGCTTGAGGGTGGGCTGCTGGCCGCGCTGTCGCTTCGGTTTCAAGTTGGCACGCTCATTGCTTCTGCTTAATTAACCTTATCTCCCCCTTATGAGGAGAAGAGTCAAGAGGGTGTTCACTGGGCGGTGATCTGCGCCATGATGATCCGCTTCGCTTCCTCGTACTCATCCGGATGCGCTGCCCAGTGTTCGATCAGCCCCTTTTTGCCCAGGTACTCCTCGCCGTTGTAACCGAGCTTCTTGGCGGACACCTCGGTGACCAGCCCCACCTTGAGCCCCCAGTTGAGCACGTGTCCCTGGTCCATCACGTCCCCGAGCTGGAATGGCCCCTGGGGACTCATGCAGAGGGTGTAGACGCCCTTGCGCTTGGCCGGGGCCGTCTTGTTCTTGTTGACGGTGAACCCGAGCTGCACCTTGTAGGTCTCGTCCCCCTTGTCGTTCTGAGTGTACTTCACCGTCTTGGTGCGAACCTCGCAGCTCGTAGCGAACCCCTGGCCGCGCCCGCCGGTCACCACCTCGGGGTTCCCGAAGGCCACCCCGATCTTCAGGCGGAGCTGGTTCACCAGCCACAGGGTGGGCACCACCTGGGCCGGTTCGATGTTGTCCCGCATGGCGTCCCGCATCTTGGCGATGAGCTGGCTGATCCACTTGCGGATGGCGCTGTTCATGATGCGCGCCTGGAGCCCGGGGTTGTTGATGCTGTCCACCGCGCTGTCCTCGAGCTCCTTGGAGGGGGCCATCGCGCCGATGCTGTCCAGCACGATAATGTCCGCCGCCCCGAGCTCCATGATGGCGTCAATCACGTCCACCGTCTGCTCGGAGTACAGGGGGCGCGACAAGATCACCCGCTCCTCGAATACCCCGAGGCGCCTGGCCCACTCCCCATCCCAGGTGCCCTCCTGGTCCACCCAGGCCGTCCGAATGGACTTGGGCTTCCCGCACGCGCACTCGCCCACGATCATGGACTCCTTGATCTCCACCTCGCCGGTGTTGGGGTTGATCGTCTCCACCTCCCCCTTCACCAGCTTCGCCGGCTGGAAGCACGTGCCACAGATACGCTGGGCATTCGCCACGGCACGGACGAACAGGCTGGTCTTCCCGGTGGACTCCCACCCGTAGACCATGGACACGCGCCCGGCTGGCCAGCCACCGCCCAGCGCCTTGTCCAGCTCGAAGATCCCGGAGCTCACCCGGGGGAGTACCACGTGTGCCACACGGTCCGCCGTCATCAGTGTTCCGACACCGTGGTTTTTGACGATGCTCTGGGCGAGCGTGGCCAGGGCGCTGGGCTTCTTGGCTGCCATGTTACTTCCCCTTACTCAGAGCTTCCTTCGTGGCATCGATCTCTTCCCCGAGGCGCTCGTCCACCCACCTGGTGGCCTGCTCAAAGGTCTCGTCCACGTGCTCCGCGTAGCAGGGCATCTTGAGGCTCACGTCCACCCGCACGAACTCGAATCGCGCCGGGCTGATGGTGACGCCCTTGCTGATGTTGATCACGGCCGGCTCGGTGATGAAGTCGTGAATCGCCACGGGCTCCATTACCTCCTTGGCCCAGATCTGATTCTTGTTGATCTCCACCGAGCTGGCGACTGTCACCTCGCTCGCTACCTCGTTCTTTTCCTTGCCTGCCATGTTGCTCCCTTCATGCGGCGCCTGTACGCCTTGATTTCCGGCCGCCATGCCTCCCGTAGCTCCCGGCGCAACGTGGCATCCTGCCACGGCACCACGCCCCCGCGGGCCTGCACGGCCGCAGATAGAGCCCGGATCATCCCGGGCGTGAACACTTCCTCCTCGCCATAGCGAAGCGGGGTCCTTGGGATCAGCCCACATCGCTGCCAATCCACCACGGTCTGCACCTGGCGCCCGAGCTCCTCGGATGCGCCCAGCACCGTGTAGGCCACCAGCTCGCCGTCCTGGTACACGCGGCGGAGCTCCTTGAGCTCCACGTCCACATGCTCCTCGAGGTGCGCCAGGTCCCCCTGGAGCCACTGGAGCAACACGCGGTAGTACCAAAGGGCATCATCGTCTCGCACGCGCCCGCCTGCCCGAATGAGGGCATCTTGGATCGCCTTGATCATGCCCTCGCTGTAGTAGCGCACTCCACCCCGCCGAAACGGGGTATCTGGAAGGGCGCCGCGGGCCTGCCATGAATCCACGGTTCGAACGGTGCGACCGATCCACTTCGCCAACACGCCCACGCTCCACAGCACGATCACGCGCCCACCGGCCTCGAGCTCGAGGGGCGCCACATGCTCTCGCCCCTTTGCGCGCCTCCGCCCGCGTGGCCTGTTTCGCACCTGGCGCCTTCGGTATGCTGGGTCCTCGCGCCACCGCTTGCGGCGCCTGGCGTTCCGTTTCGCCCGGTTCTCCGCGTACCACTGGGCGTAGTAATCGTCCCGATTGCCCATCAGTAGGGTAGTGCCTTCATGCGGCGGTAGAACCGCTCACGGCTTCGCCAGAGGTGCTGGTAGAGGGACACCTCCGGGCTGTCAATGAAGTCCACCACCACCGGCTGCTTCTTGCCCTCCACCTTGCGGGTCACCCGGTAGTACGCCTGTTCAATGTCCCCGATGGGGCTGCCGACAAACATGCAGTCCAAGTCCGGAATGTCCAGGGCCTCCTTGGCCATCTTGTAGGTGGCGAAGATCACCTGGGCGAGCTCGGCCTTGTCGAGCTCCTCCTGCTTCCTGCCCCCGACGTAGAAGTCCGCATCCGCATCCGGCTGGGCCTCGAGGAGCATCGCGTGGAGGGTGTCCAGGTGCTTTCGCTGGGCAGAGAACACGATCACCTTTCGGCCGGCCGCCACGGCCTTCAGGAGCTGCTCCAGGACCATCTGGTTCCGGTAGGAGCTCGCCACCAGCTTCCGCATAATCACGAAGTCCGGGAGCTCGCTGTTGTCGCCCTGGCGACGGATCGGTGCCCAGTCGGTCCACACCCGCCGCACCACCCCCTGCATCGTCCCACGCTTGCCGACGTGGAGCACCTTCCCGATGTGCAGACGGAACACCTTGTCCGCGCCGTCCTTGCGGCGAGGTGTGGCGCTCAGGCCGAGCCGCCACCTGGCGGGGAAGCGGGGGGCCACCGGGGCCCAGGTGTCCGCTCCCAGAATGTGAACCTCATCGGTGATCAGGAGCCCGGGCCAGGTATAGAGCTCCTCGGGGTACTGGCGGTCTCCGGCCAGGCTGTGGATCATGGCGATCACCACGTCCACGTCCTGAATCTCGCACCGCTCCTGTTGCACGATGCCAATCCGCACCCCAGGCAGGAACGCCTCGAGGCGCTTGCGCCACTGGTTCACCAGGTAGCCCCGGTGGACCATCACCAGGGTGGTGACGCCCAGGGTCGCAATCACGTTCGCCGCCCAGACCGTCTTGCCCCAACCGCCGATGGCCTGCATGATTCCACCGGCGGCCGGGGCAGAGCGGAGGTAGTTGACCACGGCCTCTGTGGCCTCCGGCTGGTCATCCCGGAGCCGGCCGTTGAACGTGAGATTGATGGGGCTCCCCTCTGACACCTGGTAGTCGATGGGGCCCCCGTACTTGGTGATCTCCTTGTGCTCCCTGGGAATACCCAGGAGGCCATCACGTTCAGTGTAAAGGCGGATGGGTCGTGACCCTCGCTTGTCACGCTCGTCCCTTCGGGGGGTCACGTGCAAGCTGCGCCGGAGCGAATCCAGGCCCCGCGGCGTCCAATCTTCCGGCGCGAGCCACGCCCATCCGCCAACCGAAATCATCAGAACGGAATCTCCTCATCGGCCCCGGGACCATCGTTGTCGTGCATCTCAGTCTGCGTGGACTCCTTGGGCTGGCTCGTCTGGCGTCCGCCTTCACGCAGGGCCCGCCGGAGCTCATCGTTGCTCATGGGGGCGAGGATCTTCTTCAGGTCATAGGGCATCGGGGGATGGATTCCACCCTCCCGATCCTTCCACCAGTATTGCTTGTCCGACAGGAGGAACAGGCCGTCACCGGTGTATCCGCAGCCGCCGCAGAAGTGCTCGGTGACACCGCCCTCGCCCTCGCGGTCATGGAGCTCCATACGGCACTCGGGGCACGCGCGGAAGGTGTCCTCCTGGCCCATGGGCTCCCAGTCGTTTCCGACGTTGGGCGACTTCGCGCTGGTACGGGCGAAGAGGAACCGGCGCCCGACCAGGCCGCCCACGCGGTCCTTTTTGATCTTGATCTTCTTGAGTCCCTCGAGCCGCAGCGCGAGGAGCCGCCGAAGGTTCTTGTAGGACTTCCCCTTGTAGGTGAACTCGGTGGTGTCCAGGATGGTGTAGAAGCCCATCTTGTAACGCGAGATCCCCGCCTGGCACATGGCGCACGTGGGGTCCTCGCGGAACACTCCCTGGCGACACGTGTACCAGTTGTCCGGCTTCCACTCGCCGTTGACGAGCGGGTTGTGCTCCCAGATCCGCACCGCGTCGTTGGAAAGGAAGATGATCTCCCGCTCGGTGTTCTCCCGAAGGAAGAACCGCTTTGCGCCCTTGGATTGGTTCTCTTCCTTTTCCTGGCGCTCGTCCTCGTCCAGGTTGTCTTCGCCTGTTGTGTACCAGCTCATCGTTGTTCTCCTTGTTGTTCTCTTTCATCCAGGTATTGCGAAAAAACGGACACTCCAAAATACAGTGTCCACCAGCTTTGTCAACATTGAATCACCCGCGCTGATGCCACCAGCTCGCAGTAGGCACCTGGGTCCTCGAGCACCAGGTCCGCCGGGTCCTTGCCCTCGGGAAACCTGGGGTCAAACAGGGGGACCCGTCCGTCCAGCTTCGCGATCAGCTCGTCCCTACCTTCCCGGCCGTACTGGTCCTGGTCCAACCCCACCACCAACTCGCCGTCACGGTCCAGGAGCTCGAGGATCGTCGCCACCTGCTCATCGCTCGGCTTGCTCCCCTGGAGCCCCACCGCCGGCACCCCCGCCTGGTCACTCAGCACCACGTCCAGGTGCCCCTCGGTGACCAGGAGCCGCTTCACCGGCGCCTGCACCATGTTCTCGCCGTAGCAGATCAGGCGCTTCTCCACTCGCAAGAATTCCTTGTGCCGGTTGTAGTCCACCCACGGCACCAACTTCTCCTCCCTGGTGTCCCATGAGTAGTGGCAATACTTCGGCTTCTGTTGCTTGAACAGCGCACGCCCGCACACGCCACGAAAGCGCCCCAGGCGATCCCGAATCGTGAACATCGCCCGCTTGAACTCCCGGTCGAATCCGAGCTCCCACCGCTTCGCCGTCTCGAGCTCCACACCACGCTCCACCAGGTAGCGCGGAATGCCACCCTGGAACCGCCGGAGGAGCTCCTCCGGGGGCATCAGGATGCAAGTCTCCTCATCGCCGCCCCACAGTTTCCTGTTCTCCGCTGGGAACCAATCCTCCGGATCGTACTTGCGCCCTTTCTCAGGCATGTACTGAGGCATCCCGTGTTCCAGCGCAAGGTACTCCACTGTGCCCTTGAGTCCACACGCCTGGCAGAAGTAGGGGCTGTAGCCGTCCGGATTGATGCGCGCGGAGAACGATGGGTTCCTGTCCATGCCACGGCTGTGGTTCGCCTCCTCTGGACACGTCGAGCGCACCTCATCGCCGTAGGCTCTCACGCGCCGGCACCCGCATTGCTCGAGTACCGAGATCAGGTCCAGCTCGCGCATCAGAACGGCACCTCCTGGCCTGCTACACCCGGCTCGCCGGCCTCGAGCTCCGCCTCCCCGCCGAGCTCTCCGAAGCTCATCCTGGACAGATCCCAGTCAATCACCACATCGTCCATGGCGCCAGACTCGCGGAGGGCCATCGGCCGGATGATCATCTGCTTGTCCTCACGCATGTCGTCGGTCTGGAGTAGGGCGAACGCAGCCGACACGTTCCAGCCGATCACATCCGAGCCGCCCAGGTTCTCCAGGCGCCCGGTGGACAGATCGTTGGGGTCCACATCCCGGTTGAACTGGTGCGTACCGATGATCGGCACGCTGTGGAGCTGCGCCGTCTCCACCAGATCGTTGGCCACATTTGAGAGCTTCTCCTGGCGCGTGCCGCCCTGGGCCTTCAGGAGATACATGCCGTCCACCACCACCAGGTCCGGTTTGGTGATGGCGATGGCGTCCTCCACGTTCACCGTCGTGTAGTGCCACCCAGCTCCGATCACCTCGAGCCCGGGCTGGCCGATCAGCTTGCGCGTCTCCTCGAGGAACCGCTCCTCCTCGTACATATCCAGCTCGCCGCGGACCAGATCGTTGTAGGGGAGCTTGAGCTCGAGGGCCACGAAGCGCCGGAGAAGCCGCGCCCGGCTCATCTCAGTGGAAATCACCAGGACGTTGGAACCGTCTTTCCACGCCTGGTGGGCCATCATGAGCAAGACCCAGGTTTTGCCGGTCTTGGGCCGAGCCGCGATCACCACGAAGTCCTCCGGCCACCACCCACGGGTCGAATCGTCCAGGGTAGACCAGTAGGTTCTGATGCCCAGCTTGCCGTCCTTGGCGTCCAGGTAGGCTTGAATCACTCCTTCGGCATAGTCGAAAAGGGACTCCACCTTGCTGCCAACCATCTGGGCCTGGCGCACCTGGCGCTGGTACTCCTCCACCGCCGCGTGGGCCTCGTGAGGGGTGCGACCGTTCACCAGCTTCTCGAAGTCCCCCAGGAATGTCCCCTGGAGCTGCCACAGGTGGCGGTCGCGGATCTCGCTAACCAGCACCGGGAGCGAATCTTTCACCTCGGGCAGCTTCACCCCGAACTTGGACACCACCAGGTCCTCGCTCGGGAGCTCCCGGTGTTCACGGGTGTGGGCTTCGATGAAATCGAACACCTGCTTCGCGTTTGAACCGCTCAGAAGCTCGGCAGTGATTCCGGAGTCGCGCGCAACCTTCAGGGCGCTTCGGCCCCCCATCAGGAGAGACGACACCAGGGCCATGTCCAGATCAAGCGCCGGCATTCTCGCCTCCATCTAGCATGGCCTTGAGCTCGGCACCGAGCTCCACCCCGTAATCGTGACCGGCCACTGGCACGGGCACCAGCACCTCACGCATGAGGCGCACCATGGACTCCGGATAGATGCGCTCGAGCTGACTGGGCTTGCCGTCCACCTGGTGGGGATTGATGTTGCTTGTCACGATGGTGACCAGCCGGTCCTCCGCGCGGGCCCGTAGTAGGTTCTCGGTGATCCGCTCATTGTAGGCGTGGGCCTTGGTTCGGTGCTCCTTGCCAAGATCGTCCAGGCCCAGAGCATCCACCACCTTTGCTCGCTGCATCATCGTGGTGGATTCATCGTACCGGGTACGGTTGTTCACCAGCTCCATCAGGTCCGAGCTCCGCACGTACAGCCCCGAGGCGCGAAGCCGCCGCACCGCCTTCAGGATGATCCCCAGCAAAGCCGTCTTGCCGGACCGGTTCGGCCCCCACAGGTACAAACCGCCACCGCGGCGCACCATCGCCGGGAGCACGTCCAGGTAGCGTTGCACCTGGCGCCGGTGAATGCTGTCCGCGGGGAGCACCTTGTCCATGCTGGCCGTCCAGTACAGGCGTGGTAGCTTCATCCGCTGGAGCTGCTTCGCAGTGAGCTCAGATTTACCAGCCGACTTTTCCAAGGGAACCCCCATCGTCCTGGAATTCATCCGCGCGCAACGCCTCTCCCTTTGAGCCACCAGGTGGTAGCCCCTGGGCAGCTTCGGCAAAAAGACCTTCGCGGTAACCCCACACCAGCTTGATCGTCGGCACGCCGTCCAGGCTCCATCGGCGCGCATAGTCCTCCCAGTATTCGATCACTCGCTCGCACACCTCGAGGGCCAGCTCGGGGTAATTGGTCACGATCCGCTTCGCCAGGCTGCGCTCTGCCTTGCCCCACGTTGGCATGGGCAGATTCGGCCACTTCTCGCGGTAAAGCTCCATCCATCTGAGCCGGAACTTCTCCCCTGTCAGCCCGGTCTCTCGCTCCACCTTGGCCGCGCGCTTGTCCGCCTTGGCCGCCTGGCGCGTGGCCTCCTTGGCGCCCCGGGCGGCGCGGGCCTCCTCGGTGCGTTGCGATGCTGCACCTACTACCAGGGCCACGGTGCCCATGTCCACTGGCGGAGGTGGCTCGCTTGGCACCTCCTTGGACACCTTTACATCCTTTCGCTTGGGGATGCGACCGTCATCGTCCAGGCTGCACACGGCAATGGCCTCTTCGGTGAACCGGTGTGGCTCATCAGCACGCCCGTACACGTTCCACATGGGAATAATCCAGTACACCTGGCTCGTGCCAACGCGCCTGGTGGTGCTCACCAGGCCCACCCGGCGGAGCTCCTGTAGGTGGGCCGTGATCCGCCGCGGAGACTTGCCGCGGTCCCTGGCGATCCGATCCAGCCCAGGCCAACACCGCTGCTCCTGGCGAGCAAAGGACACCAGGGTCGCGTAGGTGCGGAGAGCACCATCGGACAGCCGGGAATCCCGTAGCACCGCTACCGGGAGCTGCACAAAGCCCAGCGCGGAAACCTGGTCAACAAATTGCACCTGTTCTGTCATCGGCCTTCCCCCCGCTTTCCGTACATATCGTGCATGAGCTGTTTCTGGGTCTTCTGGGCCCGCTCGAATTCAGTGTTCTGCCGATCTGCGTTCGCCCGAACCTTGGCGCGCACGGCCACCGCGCACCTGACGCAGTAGCGCACCTGGAACTTCTTGGAGCCCTTTTTCCCTGGGTTCACGATGAACGTCACCAGCTCGGCCCGACGCAGCGACACCTGGGATTCGCACAGGCCGCACGTGATGGACGCGCCGCGGAGCGCCTGGGCGCACTCTCCGCACCGATGCTTCCAGCTCTCCTTGTCGCCGTGGATCTGGAACTTGTGGCCGCACGTATCGCACTTGCGATACTGCTTCACCTTCCCCCTACCACTGGAGCCTACCCCTCGAGTAGCAGCTCCTTGCCGTTCATCTGATGCGCGTCCGCCTGGCGCTCCAGAACCGGCTCCTCCACGCACACCTGACACACCCAGTTGACTTTCTGGGCTTCCGTCAGCATCCCCGCCTTGATCGTCTTGGCGCTGTGGCACTTGGAACAGATCACCGTTTCGGTCTTGGACTCGAGCATCATTGCTTCCTCTCTTGGGGGCCATCAGTGTGCCCCCGTGGTCTGAATCAGTTGTCCGCACACCGAGCACCGAGCACCAGCCCATCTCTCAGGCCAATGCAGTGGCCGGGGCTCACCGTCCGGTCCGCGTACATACGCTATCCCGTCCGCCGCCTCGAAGTCATCACGGTACGCCCTGAGACCAGCGAGCCAGACGCGGTATTCGTCCCGATTGTACCGCATCTCAGGGCACCCACAATGGTAGTACCCCTGGAGCCGTGGCATAGGGGGCTCGGGCTCCTCTGGCTGGCGCTCCACGGGTGGACGCGGAGCGTACAGTGCGTCCGCGTCAGCCAGATCACGATCCAGCACCTGGGTTCCCCGGTGGGGGTAATCGATCAGGAAGCCATCATCCGGCGCCTCCATCCTCACTGTCCGTCCCTCCACCGTCACCGGAACCATCTCCCCCTTGGAGAATCTCAGCACCTTCGATCTCATCTTCGGCCACTTCTCCCATGCGTCCGTCATGCTCGAACTCCATTGTCCCGCCGGCCTCGGTGTACTGGCGTTGCCACTCCTCGAGGGCTTGCCCTATGGTGGTGAGGATCAGCCCGCTCAGATGGTCAAATTGCTTCGCTCGCGCCCGCGCGCTTCGCGCCCGCTTGCGATAGGTTTCGATCCCCTGGCCTTCGGTGGCCACCTCGTCCAGGATCACCTGGGCGAGCTCAGGCCACTGGTAGGAGCACGATCCGCAGTTGTCCCCCACGCCGAAGTACATGCAACGGATCGGCTTCCCCTTAGCTTTCCACGCTGCCACTATCGGGCAGTCCCGCATCAGGAGCTGCACCACTCTTTCCCTGGTCTCGCTCACGTCTCCCTCGCTTGCGCGCCGCAGCCCTGTCCAGCACCCCCAGCATTGCCTGGCGCGTCTTTTCAGGCACCCCATCCGTCTGGACGGGGAACAGATCATCCTGGTGGTCAAAGCACGGGGTCATCTGCACGGTCACCCCGTCGAATGACACCCCCTCGCATCCGCAGATCCACCGGTACTCCCTCGGTGAACCCTTGGGTGGCCATCTGGTCCCCAAGGTCGCATCCGCGTAGCAGCCATCCCAGAATCCCAGGATGGCGTTCACATCACTCAGCCGGTGCGCCACCGTCCCCTCCGTCTGGCGGAGGCTGCATCATCCCCATGATCGCCATCTTCGCCGCCATGATCAGGTGCTCTGGCTTATCGGGGCGCTTGGCGAGGATCTCCTCCTCTGGCACCCCCGCGTCCTTGAGCATCCCATCGAAATCGAACATCGTGGCCGCCAGGCGCTTCCGCACTATGTCCGGGAGCTGGAACGCCTTGATCGCGTACAGCACCTCCTGGTGCTCCTGGCTCATCCGGAGGTACTCGCGCACCACGTGATTGCGAAGCCACTTCTGCACCGTGAAGCCGGCCGGCTTGATCGCCTCCGGCATACACTCCTCGCAGGTCTCCAGTGGACACGAAAAGCGCCACGTGGCTGGCTGCCCCTCCTTGGCTGGGCTGCCCACCCGCGCCATCGGGAAGAACTGGCACAGAATGGGCGCCACCTCTCCCAGACCACACGTGAACCTGGGCTTTCCGTTCACCGTCCAGAAGCCTGGCCCGGGGAGCTTGCCGGCGAGGAGGGCTTGCGCCTCGAGCTCGCCCACCTGGTCGTCATCCCACTGGACAAAGGGGCAATGCTCTGCCGCCCCCTCCTGGCCACGATACGGCTGGGGCATGATCATGCAGAGGGGCATCCGCTTCTGCTCGCCCACCCCCATGGTCACCAGCCCTTTTTCCCAGAGCTCCCAGGTAAATCGCACGCCCCACTTGCGGAGCGGACTCTTGCGGGCGGAGACCATCCGCCACACATCGAACGGCGTGAGGTTCACCCAGCCGTTCCAACAGCACCTCCCGGCCAGGTTGCACTGGTGAGGCACTTCAGTCTTGGGCCCAAGGAACCCCTTGGGCCGCTTGTCCACAGGACCGATCTTGCGGCGCTTCAAACGGAACGGCCGCTTCGCTTTCTTCTTACCTGTGGCCGCCTTTGCCGCGGGCCTCACGGGCTTCTTTCTGGGCTTGCGTTGCTTCGCCATCTTGCTCATCCAGGTAGCATTCCATGTGGTAGTACATCGAACCGAGCGGAGTCTCTGACCGGCCACGGTGGGCGATCACGATCACCTCCACGCAGTCGTCCATGCTAACCGCCTTGTCGCAGATCCCGCACTTCGGCCCCATCGTCTGCACGCTCATCCAGCCACTCCATCCCGAAGCGTTCCAGCACCACCCTCATGCAGCGCACCCACAGGTGCTCCGCCACGCTGATGTGCGCGTGGGTGCCGTCTCCGGCTTCGGTCAAATCATGGGCCAGCTCATGGAGGTAGGTCCCCAGGAACTCTGGCACGTCCGTGAGCACGCGGCGTGAAACACCAACGCGGCGCGTCTTGCGCTCCCACGTACCCAGTATCTGATCGTCCGTGTACTCCACCACGTCCAGCCCGGCGAGGAGCTCCTGGTAGCCCCGGCTCCACCCGAGCCCGTCCATGGCGAGCTCCACCAGGCGCACTCCCCTGAGCACCACCTGGCGCTCGAGCTCGGTGAGCTCGGCTGTGGCCACCACAACCTTGTCCGCCTTGGCCACGTTGTTGAGCATCGCGTAGAACGGCCCGTAGTGGGCCTCGAGTACCTGGGCCGCGGACTTGGACACCCGCACGGGCTTGCGACCCAGGTGTTCGATCTTCTGCATCTGGTGGTCATCGGCCGCCGGAAGGGCATCTTCGCCATGCTCCGCCTGGAACACATCTGCCACGGCCTTGGCCACCCGCGGGTTGGGGTGGCGCTGTAGGTGGCTCCCGAGTCCGGCCACGTCCGGCTTCTCGGACTTGAGCATCTCCCACGCGGCGCGCCCGTTGCGACCGGGCGACTGGCTGATGGCGGTTTCCCACAGGATGGCCGCTTCCCAGCGCACGTCAAAGCTGTTCACGAGCATCCGGTCCAGGTCCACCCGCGCGTCTTGGAAATCGTAGCCGTGCTGTAGGTCCTCCACCTTGGACACGAAGATCCCCTTGACGTACACGCACCCGCGCCTGTCCGCATCGAAGATGATTCGACCGGACTCGCCCGGGGTGGTCTCGTCCGCCGGCTGGAGCTCAAGGAAGCGCCACTGGAGCTCGGCCCATTGATCCTCGGTGATCCGAAGGTGGACTTCCGTGCCGGCGCGGTCCCGCACCTGGCGCGTGAACACCGCGAGAACCTCGTCTGCGAATGATGCGCTCTGGACCAGCTTCGGGGTCCACCGCTCCGCGCCCGTGTAGACCACCACGTCCAGCCCGGCCCGGGTGGCCACCAGGAGCCCCATGTCGAGCCCCTCGCCCCACTGGCCGCGTGCGTCCGCGTCCGTCGCCTTCGTGGTGAACCCGAGGAGGAGCGCCTCGCGCGGGAGAGCCACCTCTTCGTTGCGAAGCACCAGCCAGTCGCCGTCCCGGCGCATGGACTTCGTGAACCCCTTGTCGTCCCCGTCCAGCCAGTTTTGAATGAACTCCCGGACTGCCTCCGGAATCCCCCAGTGGGGTCGGTATGTCCGCTTTAACGTCAGCTCAATCTTCGCCATTTGACTCTCCTCGTGAGTTAGAAAGGCTTGCCAGGAGTCCAGAAGTATCACAGGGCAAAACGGCCGGTCAACTTCTTTCAGCCCAAAACTCGGTGGTCAATTTTCGTGCCAGGTGAGCCGCCGTCAGAGAGCTGCCTTCGGAACACCTGGCAGCCGGGGCGCCCGAGCCCCGCTCTGCTTCTCTGCATCTTTTTCTCTGCATATACTTCTATATAGGTCAGGACGTTTTCGTCCTGACCATGTAGACGTTTTCGTCCTGACCATGTAGACGAAAACGTCCTGACCATGTAGACGAAAACGTCCACATGGGCAAAAACGGACCACCAGATGTAGTGGTTTCAGTCCACCAGGGACACTACATGGGGATGGCGGAAGCGCCGCAGATCCGACTTGTGGATTCTTGCACTAATTCTGGATTCAGGTCAGATCCAAGGAACCGGCGCCCGAGCTTCACGGCTGCCTGGCCCGATGCCCCAGAGCCCAGGAAGGGGTCCACCACCAGCTCGCCGGGCCTGGTGCTTTGTCGGACCAGCACCTCCATGAGCTCCACGGGCTTTTCCGCGGGGATCCCCCGCCAGACCCGTTTCACCCGGAGTACATCCGGGACCCCCAGGTCATTCAGCTTGCGCTTGCCCAGCTCGAGGAAGGCGATCAGCTCATGGGTGGCGCGGTAGTGGTAGCCCATCCCGATGGCCACCTTGTCCCACACCAGCGCCTTCCACCACGTGAACCCGGCCGCCTCTGCCGCGGGGCGCAAGGCGAACATGGTCTCCTGGTCCACGAAGATGTAGCAGTGCCGGTTGCGCTTCAAGACGCGCCTGAGCTCCGCCAGGAGCTCTGGGAACCGTGCGTTGGGGAACGTCTTGAACCAGGCGTTGGAGCTCGCCTTGGACACCTTCAGGCGCGTGGTGGTGCCTTTCTTGCGATGCTTCTCAAGGGACTCGTATGGCGGGTCCGTGATCACCAGGTCCACCGAGGCGTCCGGGAGCTGGCGGAGGAACGTCACGGCGTCACTGCACACCACGTCCCACGCGCACCAGAGGGGGGAGGATTCCAATCGTTCAATCATCGTGGCCTCCAAAAAGTCGAATCCCCGCTGCTATTGCAGACGGGGATTCATGCCTGGCCGGGGAGCTTCTCGCAGAGGAGACTGGAGAGCCTGGCAAGCCTTCCAGCGCCCCTCCAGGCGCGCACCCGTCAACGTAGCAGACAAAGGGCTCACAGGTCAAACAGGCTGGGTTGGTTGCCAGCTTGCTCGGGGAGCTCCTGGATTTTCTTGCCCCCGAGGAGCTGGTCCTTGTAGCCCATGATCCCGGCTGCATCGCCGTGCTGCTTGAAAAAGAACGGCACGCCAGCCGCACGGGCTTGGCGTAGCAGGTCCAGGGCCCATGCCTCGTCCATGGGGCGCACCCTGTTCCCTCGCTCCCCGCCCACGATCACCCAGTCGATGCCCGTGAAATCGAAGGGGCCGATTTCGGCCACCAGGGGCTCGAAGGAGACGAATCGGAGCCGCGCCTCGGTGTCCAGGAGCTCAGGGATGCGCCGCTTCACGTACCGGGGATGCTCCACGGTCACGCCAGCCCAGATGTTGCTCGGCCAGCCGATCTTGTTGCCGAGCTCGCGCATCCGCTCCGCTCGCTTCGTGAGCACCTGGTAGGTGTGCCGCGGAGTCCGCCGCATGATGGCGAACACGCGCTCCAGGTACTCGAATGGCACCTCCTCGTGGAACAGATCGCTCATGCTGCACACGAAGATCAACCGGCTCGTTTTCCACCCCAGGGGCTCCTCGAGCACATCCGGGTGGATCGTCGGCTTGAACCCGTACCTGTAGCGCGCCTTGCCGTCCCGCTGGAACTGCTCGGCCATCCGCTTCGCGTAGCAGTTTCGGCACCCCGTGGAGACCATCGAACACCCGGTCACAGGGGACCAGGTGTAGTCCGTCCACTCAATCGCAGAGCGACCCATCACGTACCTCCAATCGTGTCGCTGGACAAAAAAAAGGACTGGCCAGGGGGGGGTGTTGGGGGGCTGCCCGACCAGTCCGAGGGAGCCGTGACGAAACACAGCGTTGCGGACAGGGTACTTTGGCCAGATCTGACTGTCAACACTATCTCCTCCCGGGCAAAAGGTGGCGGATTCAATGCCTCCGCCGGGGCCGGTTTCTCAAGCTGCCCTCCGGCCCAGCCTTGCAGCCATCACAGGGGAGCGAGCTACCTCGCGGCTTGGACCCGGGGATGGGGGAGGGCCATGGCAACCGAACTGACCACCGAGGCATCGCAGGAACCGCCCCCGCGTCCGCTGTCGGGCAGCCGCTACCACCCGAGCTTCTACAGTTACCCTACCAGGGCACCCGACACAAGAGGGATAAGGGAAAGTAAGGGAAAGGCTGCTACTTCTTGAGCTCGTTGACGCCCCACACCGCGAGGCCCCCGAGCCCGAGCGTGAGGATGGTGCCGATCACGATGCCCACGGTGAGCTTGTGCCGGTTCCACCAGGAGTCTTGGGCCTTGCGAAGCCTGGCGATCTCCTTGTCGGCCGCCGCGAGCTGCTCATCTGCCGCCCGAAGGGCCACACCGGTGAAGCGCCGGTTGATCGTCGCAATATCGTACAGCTCATCGTAGGAGATTCGGAGCCGGGCCGCTTTCTTCGCCCGGTCCTCGGTGAGGAGGATGCCATCGAAGGGCACCTGGTCCCCCTTGCGGACAGCCACCACCGTGCCGGTCTTTTTGGCCGGCTTCTCCACCCGGGCCGGGAGCTTGGACAGCTCCTGGGCTTTCTCGAAGATGGGCGCCCGCTTGGCCGTCTGCACCTGGGGGGCGCACGCCCAGGTGGTCATCGTGAGCATCGTGGTCACCAGGATCAAGGCAATCCCGCGCCGTTCAGTCCCTGTCATCGTGGCCTCCGTTTCCCGGCCGCGTGAGGCGCACTGCCGCCACCGCGCCCCCGCGCCCGCGCTCGAGCTCCTCCTCGGAACTCAGGGGTCGAAAGGGCCGATCTTGGCCCTGTTCCAGTAGCACCTCGCCCAGGCCGCCCAGGAGCCCCGTGGACGGCGCCCCAGAGGGCTCCACCTCCTGCGTGGCGACGTTGATCGTCCACTCGCGGGGGTCGAGCCCACGGGCCTGTAGGATGGCCGCTATGGCGTGCTGGCGCGCCTCGGTGGTGGCCTTCACCCGGGCCACCAGCTCGGCCCTGGTGCCCTGGTAGGCCACCTCGTGGTCCGCGAGGGCCACCTTTGCCTCGAGCTGGGCCTGTTGGGCCGCCAGGGCGAGCTCAAGCTCCGCTTCGGTGAGGGTCTGGTTCATGGGGTCTCCGCGAGGGTGGCCGGTTGCTGGACGTTGAACCGGAACGGGTCCTTGAGCTGGAGCTTCCGCCCGGTGGGGAGCTGGATCACTGCATCCGACACGTAGCCGCCAGCGTCCAGGTCCACGGTGTCCGCGGGCAGGACGTAGACTTCGATGATCCTGGCCACGCCGTCCACCACCTTGGCCTGGGAATCGTCGCCCCCGGTGATGCCAGTGGACTTCTTGGTGATCACCGCTTCGCTGTCGGTATCGGTCACCTCTTTTTTCACAGAGAACCAGATCAAGGCGCCCGTAATGTCACCCACGTCCTCATTGGTGATGGTGAACCGAATGGTGCGGTCCCGGTTCTTGTAGAGGTTGACCACATCCGAGCACACGCAATCGGGCTGGAAAAACGGGGAGTCAGCCATCAGTCACACTCCATTTTCACGGTGATGCCAGAGTCCTCTACCACCACGCCGGTCTCGGTGTCGAGCACCTCCACCTCCACGGTGATCTCACCAATGTCCTCGAGCTGCACCTGCATGGTCTCCGGCTCCACTTCCACCATTTCCACCAGGAGCTCGCTCACCCCTTCCACGTCCGTGTCGAGCTCGGTGAACTGCTCCCTGGTGATGGCCGCCTGGGGCCAGATCTTCCCGAGGGTGGACAGGGAAATCCCGACCACCACGCACACGGCGAGGAGCTCGAGGAGACCGGTCTGGGCGATGAAGGCGATCATGGCTCGAGCACCTGTTTGAACACCTTGTACCGGTTGGTGCCCTCCCAGGTGATCCCGATGGTGTACTCCGCCAGGTGCTCCGGGTCCGTGCCGGCCGGAGGGGGCTGGCCGCCATCGGTGGCAAGCTCCACGTCCGCCTTGGACTCGAAGAGGCGCACGCGGGCCGCTACAAGCTGGCCATCTGCATCGTAGCTGGTGGTGTCGATGAAGATGTTTTCGTGGACCAGGCCCAGGGCGCGAGCCACCATCTGGTAGATCTCGCTCTGCGAAGCGTCCACCACATCGTACTCCTCGTACCAGACCTGGAGATTGTAGTCGATCAACACCTCCACCAGCCAGAAGCCGGTGGCGTTGGGCGTCCAAGAGATTCGGTACTCGCCAAGATTATCAATCTCCGCGATTCCGTAGACGTAGCCGGTCTGCTCAACACCATCGTGGAAGATGGTGACAGTGAAGTCCCCGATGGTGAGCCCGCTGTGCTTCTGGCCGGAGCCGTCCGGTTCCCAGACTGGGAACTGGTCAATGACTCCTACGTTGACAGGTAGCTCTCTGCTCATGGTTCATGCCACCGCGCCATCGGACTTCCGTAGCCCGCGGAACTCGCTCACGTCCTTGAGAATGCTCGGCCACAGGAACCCATTGTACGATGCGAGGAGCACGTTTTGGAAGGTAGCCGTTTCATAGCCCACGCCCATGGCCTTGGACATGAGAAGATGAACGGCCACGCCGATGAAAAAGCCCACCACCAGATTCATGAAATCGAACCGCTCGGTGGCAAGCCCGGCCGCCTGGCACCGGCGGCGCTCGAGGCTGTGGTCCCACACGAATCGGAGCACCACCCCGAGGAACGTGGTGAGGAAGTAGACGATCTCCGCGTACTTCTGCCAGATGCCCTTGCCCTTTCGATTCGCCACGTCCTTGCCCACGTTCCCAACGCCTGGCGCGAAGCCCTGACGCATCACCTGGGGCCGCATGGGGGCAACACGCATCACGTCCTCGCGGAGCTTCACCACGTCCGTGATCGGCTTCTTGTCTGCCTCGAGCACCGCCCGGGCCTCCTTGGACCCGAGCTCGAGGCACCTCACACCGTCCTTTGTGACGTGTACGATCCTCCCCGGGTCACACCGGTCCATGGGGTTGTCGATGGGATCCACCCCGTCATCAGTGACCACGATCACCACCTGCATCCGGCGCCCGCGCCGCCGCCTCGATGGCCCCATGGCACTCATGGCTTCGGGCCGCATGGCGTCCATGTCGGCGCTCACCCCAGAGGTGCGTTTGGGTTTCGTCTTGGTGGCGCCATCTGACTCTCCGGCCATCAGTCTGATGGCAAGCGCCCCCAGGGCCGTGGCCACCACCACACCGGTCGCCATCAGGCCCATCATCCAGCCCCTGGAAACGGCGTGTGAGCCCCTGAAGGCGTCCACCATAGCCTCGAGCTCCTGGGTCTCCCGGCCCGAGCCCGTGGCCACCTGGCGCCGCTTGCGCCGATTGAAGTAGGCGCGGTAGCCGGCAATGATTCCCCACATCGTGCCGATCATCGCCAGGAGGATCACAGTGGAAGTCACAGGGGCACCTCAATCTGCTCGAGCTCCGGGCAGCCGGACAGCCACACGCGAAGCTGGTCTGGTGTGGTGGCCTCGGGGTCAATGCGAAACGAGCCGCCCACCCCGGCCGCCTGGAGCATGATGATCGCCGCCTCCTGGCACGCCCACCGGTTGGGGTTGCGCCATGGGCGCCTGAGCCAGCGTCCGAACCAGCGCCGAAGGGCGTGCCAGAGCATCAGCCGGTAATCGTAGGGACGCCCGAGCTCGGCCGCCACGTGCTGGAGCCCCTTCAGGAGACTGATGCGCGCTTCCGCGTACACCCACACCCGCTTGCCCGGGTCCATGCGCTTCCACTTGGCCCAGGGGAGTACCCGGTATCCGGAGGCGCTGGCCTCGAGCACCAGGCGCTGCCCCAGCTTGCCGGAGTAGTAGCTCACCGAGGCGTGGCTTGCGCCCGCGGGGGCGCGCGTGAACCACCGGATGGCCCTCCCCAGGAAGGTCTCGGTGGTGCTCAAGATCACCCAGGTCCGCTGGTCTTCCGAAATTGGCACGCTCATTGCTTCTGCTTAATTAACCTTATCTCCCCTCTTAGAAGAGAAGAGTCTTGAGGGTGTCTACTCGCCGTTCCCCTTCTCGACCGGGCTGATGGACAGGCGAGCTCGCCGGATCAGGGCCTCATCGCTGCCACCCAGACGACGCCAGTTGATGGCCAGCACCGGCTCACCTCCGGCGGGGAACGGGGCGATGGCCGAACCACTGAACGCGCGCCACTGGTTCAGGTCGGTCACGTCCGTGCCGCGCTCCGTACCGTTGAGGGTCATCTGGGCGAACGCCCCGGTGTTGGGCGTACCGCTCAGGAGCTTGATCTCGCAGTACCACGTGACCAGGTACTCGCCCCCACTCAGCGGAGCGGACTGAAGCTCCAGCTTCTCCATCCAGGTCTGCCCAGTGGTGCCTTGCTCGTTCTCCGAGTAGGCATACTGCACATCGCTGGTCGTCTGCTCTCCGGTGTGGTTCGCAACCAGGTTGTCCAGTGCCGTCTTCTCGGCGGGTGAAAGCGGCCCCTCGAAGACGATGCTGCACACATCGCCGTCCACGTTGATCGCCTCCAGGGGGACGGTGATGGCCGATTCGGCGTTGATCTCTGCGTACAGCACAGAGGGGTTCACCTGGCCGTTCGGAAAGTCGTCTGCGATGCTGTAATCGTAGCTGGTGCTCATGAGAAACCTCCATAGAGCGTCAAGCAGCCAGTCGGCTGCGCCTGGGATCACTTGTCATATTCCATGCAGTAGAACGTGACCGACACCACCTCGCCATCGAAGGCGTTGTGCTCCTCCAACCAAATGCGGATCTCGATGCCCTGCCCATCGATCAGCTCCCGCACCGGGCCAAAGTCGAACGGGATGTTCACCACGTCGTACTCCAGGCCGCGCTTCGCTCCGCCCAGCGCCGGAGTGATCGGGAACACGCCGTTGGCCTCCTGAACCAAGTCGAACCACTTCTTGTAGATGTGGCCCATGCTGACCGTGGGGCCGCCGATCACAGCCGGCTGGTACTGGAAGGTGTCGTTCATCGTAATGTCGGTGGTGAATTGCGCCTCCGACTTCTCAATCCAGAGTTTTTTGCCTTCGTTCGGCCGCATGTAGAACGTGGACCCGTTCTCGTAGCTGTAGTCCGCCGTGACCGTCTTGCCCGCCTGCGACTCAGCGAACGTCACCGTGCCGCTCTCGTAGTCGATGGTGTAGTCGCCGCCCTCGTCCTTGAACGCCGGCCGCTCGGCTTTCTCCACGCCGTCCACGTAGACCTTGGCCAGATACGGTGCGCTCACCCGGTCCTCGCGGAACACCCGGCCGTGAGCCAGATCGATCCAGTTGTCGTGCGGGCTATTGAACGTGAGCCCGTCACCGGAATCGGTGAGCGATCCGCCTTCCACGCGCTCGCTGTCACCATACCAGGTACATGGGTCGGTCCACAGGTGCGTCACGATCAGTCGCGCCTCTCCATCGTGCTGTGGCTCCTTCACCGTGACCAGGCGGTTCTGTGAATCCAGTTGCGCCGTGGGATTCGGAAGCGGCTCGCCACTGTGGGCTGCCACCACACCATCCAGCGTCGTCTGCTCCCCGGCCGAAAGCTCTGCCTTGAACCAAATATCGCAGTCGTCACCGTTGACGTTGATGTAGTCTAGGGCCACCGTGATGGTGCTCGCTTGGATCTCCTGGGTGAGCCGGTCGGACGCGACCTTGCCGCTCGGGAAATCCTCGCTGACGCTGTAGCTGTACTTGGTGTCCGCCATTAGATCACTCTCCAGATTTCCAAACGAGCACGCTTGATTGATGCCGTGTTTCCGCCACTGCTCGCGCAGTAGTCAATGTCAATTTCATGCGACCCGGCCCCCAGGGTCACGTGGCCGAAGCCAGAGGCCGGATGCGACTGGTTGCCTCCTGGGTCCTTGGGCTCCTGGCGCTGCTCTGCCAGGGTAGTGGTGTCGTCCACTTGGACCCGGCCACGGAAGTCCTGGCTGGCCAGGCTGTACCGCCACTCATAGGACCAGCCAATCCGGTACGTGCCAGCCGGGAGCGACGGCGTGGTCAGCTTCAGCTTTTGCTGCCAAGCCGTACTGGTGGTACTTGATTCGCTGTCGCTGGCCGACTCCTGAAACTCGGAACCGAACACGACGGACAGTGGCGTTGGAGCCCACGCGGAACCACTCCAGGCAAGCACCTCGTCTGCCGATGGTTCCGTCGCAGATACGTTCCGGCCCTGTAGCTTGTCTGCGTCCTGTTTGTCGGCCAGAACGCCGTTCAGACCAGCTACGCTGATCTCGTCTGCTCCGCCGTCCTGGTGAGTCGATGCGTGATTGGAAGGTGTCTGCGGGTCTGCCAGCGTCCCAGATAGGCCGGTCACGCTGATTTCGTCGCTGCCTCCATCCTCATGCGTCGAGCCGTGGCCCGATGGTGTCTGCGGGTCGGCCAGGGTGCCAGATAGGCCAGCCACGCTGATCTCGTCGCTGCCGCCGTTCTGGTGACTTGCTGCGTGCGCGTTGGGATCACGGGGACTGCTCGCATCGTCCAACGTGGCATCGGAGATCTTGGTGTTCAGGTTGGCCAGCGTGTCGGCCAGGTGCTCGGAGCCACCGATCAGGTGAGCCTCCACCGCAGCCGTGAGCGTATCCCACGCCGTGTTGCCATCGTTGCGGCGATACAGCTTGGAGTCCGTGGTGCGCCAGAACAGCTCCTTCGGCTCAGGGCTCGCAGGCAGGGTGCTCCCAGACGGAACAATGAGAATACCACCATCGTCCCGGTCGAATTCATACACCCCGGCGATGACCTTGCTGGTGGAGTCGTCAATGACGACAATCGTTGCTCCGCTCATGTAAGCACCGCCGTCTGGCTGGCCAGCTTTCCGCCGCTCCAGGTGTACGTGATCGTCAGTGTCTCCACAGCGACACCGCTCCCATCGTACTGAATGATCACTTCGGTGGCCACCCGGCTCCCGCTGTAGGTGTACTGGTACTCGCGCACCTTCAACGTCTTGGTAACGTCGGTCCAGTAGGTCATGTTGGTGAGCCTGGCACCGCTCCAGGTGTTCTCCAGGTAGTAGCTCTCGGCCACATCGTGTACGAGCTGGTCCAGCACCCTGTGGGTTGCCGGCGTGAGCCCGCCACCACCTGTAGCTAGATCGGTAAGGGTCAGAGGCGTGGTGTTCTCCACGTCCTCGAAGGTCATGCGGTCCGCGCCGTCCTGGGACAGCTTGACCGTCTTGCGGATGGTGGTGTCCGGAGATGGGCGCTGGGGGTAGATTCCACGGGCAGCGAGCACATCTTCCCAGGGATTCACCTCCCCTGGGGTGTAGTCGGTCTCGGTGCCTCCGCTGCTAGGACTTTCCCACTTTACAGGGAGTACCGCATCGCCATCGGTGCCCATCTGCGGCCTCCAATCTGGAAGGCCGGGCAGCCCTATCGCTGCCCGGCTCCAGGTTGCGCTACACGCGCTTGGTGCCCAGGTCCATCACCTGCACGTCCAGGTCGGATCCGTTGGCGGCATAGCCCATGCGGACCACGCGGCCCGGGGTGGGGATGCTGCCGAAGGTCACCAGGGCGCCAGCCGTGCCCAGGAAGTAGGGCGTGTTGACCGTGGCGCCACTCAGGCACCCGGTACAGATCCCATGCTTCACCACGTCGCTGGTACCGGGGTTGGCCCCGCCGCCCGTCTGGGCCACACCGATGGTCCGGGAGTTGGCCGGGGTGGCGATGGGCGCGTTGTCCGCGTGCTGGATCTCGTTGTTGACCGCGCTCCACCGGACCGCACGGCCACTGGTGACGGCCGCGTTGTTCAAGTGCGTGTCGAGCACCTTTTTGGCGCTGGACACCGCGGAAATGGTGTGGGTGTGCAGCGAGTCCGCGTTGGACGTGGGGCCCGCCGTGAGGGTGTTCAGGTTGGCCGCCGTCACGTTGGCGCTCACGGCCACGTCGTTGATCTTGAACAGGCTCGGCACACCGACCACCTTGAGCCCGTCGCCGTCCACGTCCAGGGTGTCCGGAGTGTCGTCCAGCTCGAGCTCCACGCCGCTGGTGCCAAGCACCAGGCCGTGGGCGCCGTCCACCAGGACGCGGAGCTGCTTGTCCGGCGAGGTGCCGGTGAGCTCGAGGCCCGGCGTGGTGGCCAGGTCGATGCCCACGCTGTCCGTGGGGAGCTCGGTGATACCGTCACCGAAGTTGACGGACAGCACGTTGCCGGTCAGGTCCAGGCCGGCGCCCGCGGTGAAGTTGCCGCCGGAGAACTGGATCCAGGTGTTGGTATCGTAGACGAACGCCTTGTTCTCGTAGATGGACTGCTCACCGTTGATCAGGATGGCCCAGCCGTCCGTGGTGGTATCGAAGCTCCAGGAGTCCCCGGTGGCATCGTAGGTGCCGATGTTGTTCTCTTCGCTGGCGAACGATCCGGCGGCGCCGGTGCCGATCACCACCACCCGGGTGCCGTCCGGGGGCTCGCCGCCGGAGTTGGCCACCACCACGTTCCACTGGGAGCCGTCCCACTCCACAATGTCCCCGTCCGTCTGGGTGCTCCAGTTGTTTACCAGGTAAGCGTCACCGGCCGCCGGCGCCGCGGGGTCGGATCCGCCCTGGTCTGCGTCGGACACGATCTTGAGCACAGCCGCCGGATCCTTCCATGCCAGACCCGAGGCCACGCTATCCACGTAGGCTTTCGATGCCGCCGCCGTGTCGCCGCTGGGTGTACCCGGTAGACCGGTCACCTCGTTCGATCCCATGGCAATGTCGCCATTCATCACGATGCCAGCGAGGGTGAGCTCGTCCGCCGTGGGGTCGTGCTGATCGTGGAATCCGTTGCTCGGATCCAGCTTGAAAAATCTGACTTGGGCCATGTCTCGGTGCTCCTGTCCAGAAGATGGTTAGACCACCCGACTGTTCAGGAATTCGGCTTCCGCCTCGTCCTCAGATCCAGATTCGGGTGATTCGGTTTTCTTGGGCTGGCTGGCCTGTTGAGACGGCTTCTGATTGCCGATCTCGTTCAGGTCACCCATGTAGATGATCTTGCCGTCCGACTGCCAGGTGTAGTTCTGAAGGTTGATCCCGAGCTTGTTCTCGAGCTCCCCCAAAAACACCTTCATCTCGTTGTCCGCCTGGCGAACCTCCGCCTCCGCGGAGTTGATCTCGGCCCGCTTGGCTGCCTTTTGTGCGATGTGATCCCGCATGAGGATCTCGAGCCCTTGCCTGGCGTTCAGGAGCTTCGCCTGGGTGCCGTTCACCCGCTCCACCATGAACTTGCTCATGAGCCAGTCGCGCTCCTCGAGGGTAATCTCAGCGAGCGGATGGAGCTCGTCCTTGTCCGCAGGCTCTGGCACAGACTTGGCCTTGGCCGGCTTCTTCTTGGAAGCCGCCTTGCGCTTCGTGGTGCGCTTCTTGGCCGGAGCCTTTTTTGAACGGGTGGATTTCGATGCCTTCGTTGTCATCTTCGCCTCCAATCGGGTTTCCCTTTGGTGGGATTCGAATCTTGATTTGGATCTCGGGCATCATTGTACCCGTAACCCATGGCCGAGACAACAGTATCAGGAACGTCTGATGGTGATGAGAGTGTCGGGTCTCACGTGGAACCGGTCATCGCCTAGGGACCGGCCCATGAATTGGATCCAAGAGTAGCCGTTGGGGCCCACCACGGGCGGAGCTGCCTCGAGGCCCCCGGTGCCCCCCACCATGTAGCCGTGGCCGCGCTGGAGTCCGGACAGGATCCCATGCGGTAGGATCCCATCTGTTTGTACTAGGCATGAAGTAGGAGATAGCTTGCGGATCACAATGCCAAACGCTGGCATCTTGTCCTCGTCCCACGCCTCCGCCTTTTCGACTGGGTACACGTAGCCGGAGGGGTCACCTGTGAGGTAGACCGGATCCCCGACCGATTCCGCCGCGGTGCAGGAGCCGCGGACGATGGAGCCGGCCGTTGACGCTACGGTGTTTCGTTGGCGCATCGGGCCGCATCATACCGTGAGTGCGTGGAGTTTCGCCAGGAGCGTGTCCATGCGCTCCACGAACGCCTGGCGCCGCTTGGTGGTCTCGCGGTCCTGACGGATCTGCTTTGCCACCACCGGTGAGACCGATTCAGCCAGATCGATCACACCGGTTATCTCCTGCTCATCCCATTCCGCTGGAGGAGGAAGTTCAGGGTCTGAATCACATTCTCCACCTTCGCATCCAGCCGGGCATCCGTGATCGCCTTCGCGTCCTCCACCTTGTCCCGGAGGGCTTCCAGGCGGTCGTGTTCCACCTGAGTCATGTAGACGCTCCGGCACGATCTCTGATGCTCCGAGATGGTAGTAGCCTGGGCCGAGATCTGCGCCACCAGCCTGTTGGCCTTGCTCCAGAGCTGCTCCTCCACCGTTCTCCTCTCGTTCCGTTCTCGCTCGAAGGATTTTTCTAAGTTCTCCAGTATCACGACTATTTTGAGGAGCTCCTCCATGTCCGTCTGGAGATCCTCTATCTCCTTGTCCTTCCGGCGGATCTCCCTCAGAGCCACCCAGCCTATGATTGCGAAGATAGCTGAGAGCAGTGCTCCGGCGGTTGTCACTATCGGTCCGATCCACTGGTTCATGGTGCTTACCGTTTGCCATCGCGTCCCCTCGCTACAGCACCTCGTCCAGGTAATCGGCCAGCCGTTTGCGGCGGGCAAAATCGTCCTCGACTTTGCCGATCTCCTCGAGCTTGGCTCGCTCCACGGAGCTCTTGGCCTCTACCTTGGCGCGTTCGATGGTGGCGTCGGTTTCGGCCTTGAGGATCTCCTTGCGGGCCTTCACGGTGAAGGTCTCGGCCGGAGCCGGTTTGGGGCTTTTTCGTAAGAGTAGATACAAAACAAGTCCGCCCACTGTCACCAGCACCAACACCAGGACCCACCACCACTTTCGGATCCACGCTTTGAAGCGGGCCATGGTGTTACCCGTTCCGGGTCACGGCTTTGGCGTCCACCTTGTCCGCCGCGCCGTTGTCCGTTTTGAGCTTCGCCGCCTTGTCGGCTGCCTCCCGCTTCACCAGGACCATTTCCTCCGCAGAGAGCTCCTGGGTGCCCTCGCCCTTGAGCCAGTCGTTCACCCGCTTGAGGAGCTCCACCAGCTTGTCATCGCCCTTCCAGGAGGTGCCCTTGGCCAGCGACTCCACCACGGGGAACGCCTGGTCCACGTAGCCCAAGATCTTCTGCCAGCGTTCCGTCTTGAGCTTGGCGCGCCAATCCTGGCCCTTCACCACGCCCAAGATGGCCCCGATGATGCTCAGGAGCCCGATCAGAATCTTGACGATCAGCCCGATCCACTTGTCCGCCTTGTCCCACCCGCTCGCCTTGGGCGCGGATGGGGCCGCCATGGCCGCTGGCTGGCCGCTGGCTGGCACTGTGGCCATGGCAGGAGTCTCGGTGGCCGGAGCTGCCGTCATGGCCGCCACAGGGGCGCTGACGGGCGCCGTGGCCATCGCGGGGGCCTCGGTGGCCGGAGCTGCCACCACGGGCGCCATGGCAGCCATCGCAGGCGCGGGCGCGGGCGCGGCCATGGGCGCGGCGGTCATGGCCGTGGCCGGGGTCATGGCCGGCTGGGTGGCCGGCTGGGAGCTCGAGGGGGTGACGCCCACCAGGAGGAGGGCCAGGAAGGCCAGGGTCATCATGGATCGTCGCATCGTTTCACGTCCTTTCCCATGGCCGGCGCCCTTCGGCTACGGCCTGTACTGCGCTCTCGAGGGTGTGTCCCACGAAGTCCTGGACACTCATCCCGAGGCGAATCGCTGCGTCGGAGAGCTGCCTATATCTTACAGGAGTTGTCACCAGAACGAAATTGTCCTCGCCCTGGACGGTCTCCACGGGGACCGCGCTCGCATCATCATCCGGTTGGCTTCTCATCTTGGCACGCCTGTTGCTTCTGTTTCTCTATACCCTATCTCCCCTCTTAGAAGAGAAGAGTCTTGAGGGTGTCCGCCTGGCACCCGTGACTAATAGCCCGTGTTGTTTCCTCGCCACCTGTAATTCTTGGCCACCGTTTGCCATGCAGACCGGCCGCTCCACTTGATCGACTTCGGCTTCTGCACCGTTTCATTGAACTGGAGCGACACCTCCGCCAGGCGCGTGGTGCCGTCCGGGAACCACCGCTTCCGGGTCACGTCGCACTGGGCCATGATGCAGAGCATCTGGTCCGGCACACTGGTCCTGCTCGCGCTTGGCGAGATGGCGTTCTTGGGGATCACCAAATAGATCAGCGGCGGAGGCAGAACAAACTGCTTTTTGGTGTCATAGGTCGGGGTGCTCAGGCTTCGCAGGTAGGCGATGGCCGCTTCAATGTCCACGTCGTGCTTGCTCTCGGTGAGCTGGCCAGGAGCTGGCCCGAACTCCCCCGCCAGGTCTCGGGCGAACGTAGCCGTGAAGCTAATGGTGTGCTCCCCCATGGCGATGAACTGGTACAGGGGCACCGAGCCGCCCGGGATGGTCTTGTTGGACCAGTTGGGGCTGTAGTTGTCAGAGATCTCCGGGGGCCAGAACTGAAAAGCCCTCGTCTGATCCTTATCGACGTTGCCCTCTGGGTCGCATGGGATCAAAAAAACATTCGATGGGCTGTCCTGCATGAAGCCAGACTTCTGGCCACCTACCCAGCTCCCCACAAGTGAAAGCAGACCAGCCATGCCCTACACCTCCTCCAGGTCCCAGGTGTTGAAATTGAAGGTGGTGCTCCTGGTGAGATTGTTCCCACTCAGGCCCACGATCCGATTCGTGCCCCCTCCGCCCGGATACCGAGCTCGCCCCTGGCCGGAGTTACTCATGACACAGGCGTCCGGGAAGCCCACCACCATCGTGTTGACCCAGAACGCCCGGCCGAAGTTGGGCGACGTTCCAATCATGGCCACCGAATTCCCGGTTACGCTCACCCCATAGGGGCCGCCGCTGGGGTAGTCGCTCAGGTAATCGATCCCCAGCCACACCCGCTGGTCTGCCCCCGAGGCCCCCATCTGGTCCTCGTAGACGCAGTTGGCCACCACCAGGCTCAGAATGTCGTCCACGCGGATCCGCGCGTTCAGTTGGCCGGCCTTGTGCCGGTCAGACCCTGTACTGACATGGTGCATCCCATCGATCACCAAGCGGCAAAACGCATCGCAGTGAACGTCATTCGTCTGCCAGTTTTTGATAGAGCCGCCGATGATGTTCACCGAGCCGTAGGTGGCACTGTTGGTGATATAGACCCCCTTATAGGACTCGGTGGCCACTTGCGGGTCTGGGCCGGAGAGGTTCGCCGCCACAATGTCCACCTGGCCACGCTGTTCCACGTTTCGCAGCCGGATAGCCGTGAGCCCGAACACGGTGCCCCCCACCGTGGAACTGTAGTTGACAATGGCCGGCCGGATGATCTTGACGCTGGCCTCCGCGCTCACGTCGCTCACGATCAGCAAATTGTTGTCATCGTGATCAAAGGTGCGACCGTAGCCAACATTCTTGAACACAATGTCCTCCAGGACGTGCTCCTGGGGACCAGCCGTACAGTCCAAGGCAAACACCCCTCGCAGAGAATTGCTCCCAGCGATGAAGTTGGGCTCGCCCTCGCCCATGTCGATCTCGAGGCCGTGAATGTCCACCAGCATTTTCTGGCCGGCTTGATAGATGGCAAACAGGGACACCCCGATGTTGGTGTTGACGGGATGATCGTACTTGAGCTTGCAGTCTCGCACCGTGAGCCGGCCGTAACCGCCACCGCTTCCACGCTGGCCGATGAACACGCCGTAGTTGGTTCCACGGTGGACAAAGGAAACCCGGTTCAGAGTAAGGAAGATCCCCTCCGCCAAATTCGTGTCCACGTACAGACACGACGGGTAGGCCGCCCCGTCTTTTTGGCCAATCCGGCAATCCTCGAAGAGAATGTCTCCGGTCTCTGCGTCCTCATCGATCCACACCCCGCCGCCTTCGTTTCCACTGTTGACGGTTGGGTCAATGTCACAGTCCCGGAACACCACGTAGGCGTAATTGACGATGCTACCCGTGATCACCAGGCAATACTCGTCCGTGAGCCCAGTCACGCTGTAGGGAATGAAGCTGCACGTCTGGAACACCAGGCGCATTGACCATTCGTTGCTATCCGTGAGCGTGCGCCCCACGTCGTCGCAGATCACTTGGCCGTCAAACTTCACGTTTTCCACGATGCCCCAAGCGTACTGGAACGTGGTGGCCCCAGAGCTGGCAAAGTGACACTGCCGCATGTCTAGGTCACCACTGGTCACCGTGGAGTCCTCATTGAACACGCAGTTGCGAACCGCGACCATGATGCCCCGCAAGGTCACCGCACCGTCAAAATTGCACCGCCTTAGAACCGTGCGGTCCTGGACACCGAGGCGCCCGAAGGTACACGGTCCGGCAATGTCACAGCCGTCCAGAATGACGGTGCCCCCGTTGGTTCCGCTGTCGATGGCAACGTCCCCGGAGGTGCTCGAGATATAGAGCCCGTCGCACTCCAGAACCGCACTGGAGCTTGCAAGCTGGATCATCGGAACGGCATCGGCCCCGAGTCGCTTCACAACAATGTTGGGCCGCTCGCAAACGATCTTGATCTTCGTGGAAATGGACAGCGTGCCGAGCCAATACTGACCAGTGGTAGCGATCCCTGGAGCGCCCTTCAGATAGATCGTGCCGCTCAAATTGTTGCTGGTGAGATACTGGATAGCGTTTGCCAAAGCACTGGCACCAGCGAAGTCCACACTGGCATCTGAGTCATCAGACGACACCACAGTGGCCGCGCAGTGATCCCGGATGGTCTGGCTGGTGACGGCGCTCATGCCCTCCCGCACGCCCAGGACGCCCTTCGTGTACTCCTGAACGTCCAGGGAGCCGAAGGTGGACTTGGCTCCGGCCTTCACCGCTACCTCAGCCCACACCTGGAAGGGATCCGTCAGCCGGATGAACGGGTTTTCGTAGAACCCATCAGCATCCGCGTCCGAGCTCGGGGTAAGCTGCGATGTGTTGGTGCTGTCATAGATCCCATCGATCTGAATCGCCTTCCAGGTGTAATAGTCCCGGAGCCCTTCCTCGAGCGCCTCCCCGCCGCTGGCGCAGAACAGCTCAAACCACTTCTTGGCCGTCCCGACCGCGCCCTTCCCGATGTACCAGGTGCCCAGGAGCTGGAAACTGGCCACCGGAGGAGTCACGCTCACCACCTGGGTGGTCTTCTTGGCGAACACCCGGGCCTCGGTGGCGCTGATCGTGGCGAACGGATTGCTCGAGCTCGGGGAACTCGCCCCGTCCATCGCATCTTTCTGGTCCTGGTTCGGGAGTCGATCCCAAGCATCCTGGTTCATGAACCCGTAGGGATTCTTGTAGGTGGTGCTCGGCACCGGCTCGAGTGTGTTGGCCAAACTGTCGAGCTGCTTCACGTAGGACGTGAGGATCGTGGTGGCCCCCAGGGGGATCTCAACCTTGGCGAACGGGATGGAGTTGGCTCCCAGGTCCCCGATCTCGCCCACGCGCACGTAGCCCGTGACCGTGGAGCTCACTTGGTAGGTGGCGTCCAGCCACAGGTACAGGTCCAGCGAGGCCGCGCTGGCATCGAACTCGAACTCGAAGTCAAAGGCCGCATCGAAGCGGATCGCCAGCTTGTAGCCGCTGGCCAGATCTTCGTGCAGCGCATAGCTATCACGCCCGCTCGCGGGAGAGATCTTCACCCCGGCCCCAGGGGTATCCATTTCCTCCACGGTGAACCCGCGGTAGATCCCTCGAGGAAGCCCGGAGCCCATGCGGTTGATCGCCGCGCTCACGTAGGGCTCCTCGAATCGGGCCTTGAGGTTGTCTGCTACGATGCTCAGGGACTGCGGAAACGCCATGGTCACACCACCAAGTCAATCACGCGGGTCAAGGACGCCGCGCTGGTCTTTTTGATCCCGGGCCAGGTGAAGTACATCACCAGCACGTCGTCGGACGTGTAGATCCCACCCTCATAGTACACCGGAGCGGCTCCAGATCCGTCATCGTTCCCTTCGGCCGCCTCGAGCTCACAGGTGACGCGCACGGTGCGCGTCCCGGCCCCCTGATACACCGTGTCCGCGAGCTCCAGGTCCTTGCGGATCGTGAACAGCCCCTTATCCACCGCGTCCAGGTCCGTCTGGCCTGCGTTTGGCTGCCACGGGCGCCGCCAGTAGCGATGGGTGACGCGGATCGGACACAGGTTCTCCACGATGGATCCAAACGTCACCGAGAAATCGCCGGTCTCGTAGTCGATGGTGCCAGAACCACCACCTCCAGACGGGTCCACCAGGACACCAGAGCCGTTGTCCACCAGGTACTGGGAGAAGCAATCCCAGAACACCGCGGAGCCGGGCACCACGGGCACACCGATCAGCGTCCCGGTGTAGGGGCCCGCTGCCCCTGTACCGGTGGCCCCGTCTTGCATCAGGTAGTCCGATTCGGTGCCCCCGGTCCGGTAGGTGGCCATCACCGGCTGGGCCCCCGCCGGAGGCGTCGTGAATGTGATGTTGAAGGCACCGCTCAGGTAGTTGATCGTGCCGCTGGCACCGGTCCCCACCAGGTTCCCAGCTCCATCATCGGTCACAGTCTGGCCGTCCACCGTCACGGACACCGTGCCGGGGGCCACCACGTACTTCGTGGTCTGGCCGAGCACCGTGGCACCCCCAGAGCTGGTACCAGCTTGCTCGGTGAGCTCTGCGCCTGGAGCCCAGCCACCGCACCCGAACTTGAAGTAGCCCACCTGGGAGCCACCGAGGCCCCCGCGGAGCTTGATCAGCTCGTCCCGGCCCACATCGCAGACCACCACGTTGATCACAGTCGGGTCCGGAATCGGGTCCGGAGGGATGAACGGATCGTAGAACCCAGGGGCGAACGGCGTAGCAGTGTAATCAGCCATGTCCTACGTCCCCCACAGGGTGTCCGTGGACTCCCACGGAAAGCAGTAGTCCGAGCACACCACAAACGCATCATCATGCAGGTGCGCCCCGTCTGCCTTGAGCTCGCTCACACGATACACGTCTGGGATCTTCCCGCGCACGTGCTGGTTGTCATAGCAGCACACCCACACATTGTGCATCACCGGGTCCCCAGTGACCGGATCGTCTGGCATCGAATCCATCATGTTTGAATTCGGGCACTGGTACTTCGCCGCACTGTACTGGTACACGTTCCCGCCAGGGTGGCGCCCCCTGTTGTTTGCTCGCGTGTCCTCCATCCGCACCGCAAGCCACGCCTTGTAGCTGGTGCCGTAGCTGTTGTACCCCCACACGCGGAACCAATACGGATACGGGTCCGTCTGGTCTCGCACGTCCAGCTTCACGAAGCACATGGACGGCACACCACGATAGGCGCTCCCTGTGCGCCCAAAAGTCAGGAACGAAGTCTCGTTCACCAACAGGGTGGCGTAGCAATCCACGTAGGGCGAAAGATCGTTGTTTCCATCGGCCCCTGGGTTGCACAGGTCTGCCGGTGGACTCGAATTTCCGGGCGGGCTCGAGGCGCTCACGCCAGTGGTGTTGAACCCGTCAAAGCTGGCCCACAGCCACCAGTTGTAAGTGTCCTGAAACCAGAGCACGCACTCCACGTCCTCGACGTTCTTGATCCAGAGCCAGCACCCCTGGGACATTGCGCCGGCCGAAGTCCAAAGATCTGCTCCGGCCACATCGAAGCTCGAGCTGCCGTTCCCGGTGCCGAGAATGGTCCACCCGTTCTCCACCAGGCGCTCCTTGATCTGATACCAGGCATTCCGCCCACGGGGATCGTAGCTACCGCCGGTGTACGGAATGTCATTCCGGTAGATGTTCCACACGGTCATGGGACCACAACCTCCGAATCAGATCCCCAGGGCAGCATCAGGTGGCCGCACTGGATATACTCGCCGCTGTTCACCCGGTCGTTGTTAGGCATCCCAGAGTAGAACATATCCGGAAGTCGCCCCTTCACGTGCCCGTTGGTGTTCCAGCTCATGACGTGCATTCCGTACATCGTCGGCTCGCCGGTTACCGGGTCCAGTCCGGGCCGAATGTCACCTCCACCGCATTGCAGCTTGGCGATCCCGTATCCGTCCGCACTGGCCCCGTTGTTGCCCCAAATGTCCCCCGCTGTCGGGTGGTACGCCATGATGCTCGCGTTGCCATTCTGGTAGCTGAACTGCCACATATCGATCATCTGGTAGTTGTAGGAGCTCCGGTGGAAGCAAGCGTAGGGGTACAGGTCCAGCTCCTCCACGTCCATGCAACGCACGAAGCAAGACATGGCAGATGCGTTGTTCCTGGTGGAGCTGTAGGCGATGTAGGATCCATCGCTGGCAAAACAGAACGTCCACCGGCTCGCCGCGGTTCCAGAGTTGGACTCCAGATCGGTGGACGTGCGTCCCATCTCACCACCGAGTCCAGCCGTGGGGCGAACATTCGAGTCGATCCCGGCGTCAGTGTAACCACCCTCGTGCCGCACCCACATCATCAGACTGTTGGTGGACCACGGCTCCTGCCACACGATCTCAGGGCGCGTCTTGCCGTCACCGTTGTCCGGCGCCTGGAGACATGCCCAGCAATTCGTCTGGCTGGTGGAGAAAGGTGTGGTGACCCCGTTACGATCCCAGTAGTAGGCGCCCCCACCACTGAACCCGCCCTCGCCCCAGCCGATCAGCGTCCAGCCATTGGACTCCAAGATCGGGATCAGGAACGCCATCCAATCGTAGAACCAGAAGCTGGGAGTAAAAAGCTGATTCCGGTACACGGTCCAAGTCTTATCCATGGCGAACTCCTACAGCACCGTGTCCACATCGAAGTCGATGCGCGTGGAGCCGGTCTTCCTGATCTTCGCGTAGGTGAAGTAGACAGCCATCTCATCGTTGGAGCTGAATAGTCCTCCTTCAAACAGGTACGGCGTGTAGCCGTTCCCATCATCGATCCCTTCCCACAGGTCCAGGTAGATGGTGCAGCGAATCCGCCCACGTGTGGTCTCCACGAACGTGATTTCGCCTTCCTCGAAATCGCGCTGGAACGTGTAGAGGTTCGGGTCTCCCTCGGATTCCAGATCCGTGAGGGTCGGGTCTGGTGCCTTCGGGGCTCCATCGTACTTGTAGGTGGCCGTGATTCGGCTGTGGAGCGCCACCACCCCAGAGAACAAGGCGAACACTTCACCGGTCTCGTAATTGACCGTGCCGCTGCCGTCGCCCACCAGGTTGCCGTTGCCGTCATCAGTGAGGCTCAGGCCCCCCTCCTCGTTCACCGTGAGCGTGCCCTCCGCCACGGGGAGGCTCTCCAGGTCATGGTAGTAGGGACCAGTGGTGCCGTCACCCAGCCCGAAGTCACTGGACTGCTCGGAGCTCAAGGCGCCGTGGTACTGGTAGTCCGCCTGGATAGGGTCCCCGGCGCTCACCGCGACGTTGAACATCACCTCCCACTCGCCCGTTTTATAATTGATCGTCCCGCTTCCGCCAGCGCCGGACAGGTTCCCCGCACCATCGTCTGTGACCACCTGTGCAGAACCAAGCGGATCCGCAGTGATGGTGACGGCATTGCGACCCACGGGGAGCCGCTCGAGGGTGCCGCTGTAGGCGGTAGCCCCAGAGCCGTACCCGGCGATCTCGGTGCGGACCGCGGACAGATCGAAGCCACCCTCGCCCAGCTTGAAGTAGGCAATGTCCGCATCCGAAAGCAACCGGAAGATGTACTGGACGAATTCGTCGTCTCCGCCGTTGCAGCTCACCGCAGTCAGATCCATCAGGACACCACCTCTGCCCGGAAGCCGGAGTCAGCGGACACATCGCTGTCCGCCAGAATGTCATAGCGATGCCCGATGCTGGCCACGGCCGTGTCCTCCGCCATGATGTACTCGAGCTCCACGTGGATCGGCACCACGCCATCGCCAGTGTCCAGCCCGATCTTGCGCCACATGCGCTTGAAAGCATCCGCGATGGTGAGCTCGCTCTGGCCACCGATGGCGCCAGTGGTAATCTCCAACCGAATGCGATGCGTCTTGCACTTCCGACACGTCTCCACGCACCCGCCCACCACGCTCTGGTAGGTGGCCTTCGGTGCCCCGGCCACCACCCCGGTCAGCGTCAAGTCTGCATAGCCCCACCCGTAGTCGATGGTGCCCACCTCGGTGAGCCCCACCAGGAGCTTGCCGTCACCGTCATCGGTGATCGTGTTACCGGCGATGGTGATCACCACCGAGCTCGGTTCCGCGGGCGCGCACTTGAGCCAGATCTTGTACCGGGTATCCGTGGACACCGTGCGCTGGTAGGTCGGGCTTTCCCCGCCCACCACCGGAGGCGTCGTGAGGTACTTGATCCCATCCCACCAGAGCGGATGAACGTCCACCTCGAAGCCGTGAACCCTGCACAGCACCACGTAGGACTCGAGGATGCCTTTGATGATGTTCCACCTGGCCGCCAGGCCCGCGCGCATCCGCTGGTAGCCGAGCGGCTCCGCCAGGTCCACTTCGATCCCGAAATTCTCCCCCAGGTACAGGAGGAGATCCTCGCGGATCTCCCTCGGATTGGTGATGTACTTGAACCGGTCCAGGTGCCGCTTGAGCCAGGTGAAGCTGGGGCACATCGCCTCCACGAACTTCAGGTACGGGCCCCCGGCGTCCACGTCCTGCTGACGCACATCACCCGGGAGCTCATCGTACAGGACGATCTTGCACCAGTCGCTCTCCCCGAATGGGGTCGTCCCGAAAGCACGATTTCCGAATCCATACCGAGCCATGATGTTGGCACGTCCTTTGCTTCTGCTTAATTAACCTTATCTCCCCCTTATGGAGATAAGAGTCTTGAGGGTCCTCAGTCGCCTGATGCCTCCTCCGCGGCCGGAGCCGGTTCCTCCTGGGGCTCCTCGGGTGCCTCGGTGTCCTTGTCGCCCTCGGGTTCGCTCTCCTTGCTCGCCGCGTCCTGGGCCGCCTCGAGCTGCTTCTTGAGCTGCGTGTTCTCGGTGACCAGGCCGCCGCTCTCCTCGTCCGACAGATCGATACTGAACCACTCCTCGAAGCCGTGGGCTTTGAACACCCGGTCCACCTCTGCCTGGAAGCGGGCGCTGGCCGTCTGGGCCTTAACCTGGAGCTCGGCCAGCTTCTCCTGGGCCGCCTGGAGCTTCGTGCCGATGGCCTCGCCTTGGTACTTGAGCTTCTGGAGCTTGAGGAGCTCCACCTCGCTCACGCGGTACTTGCGCTCCCGCACCTGTGCGAGCACCGCCTCTCGCTTCAGGTCGTCCTTGGACTTCGCTTTCCCGGCGCGCTTCGCCGTCCGCTTCGCTCTGGTCTTCTTGCTGTCCCGGGCCATTCCAATCCTCCTTGTTCAATCGTGTTGGCCTACTGCCACACGGCCAGCCATCCGGCCGTTCCGCCCAAGTCAATCTTGAGCATCCGCCACAGCGTCCAGGTCCCGCTGGCCGGCGCGTTGCCGTCCGGGGTTCCTACGCCACTCGAGATGTTGTTTGTCTTGTCCGCAGCCGTGGAGCCGATGAAGTCCATGAAGGATACATCGTTGTCCGCCTGGTCCACAGTGAGGGCCACCACGGCGCCAGTGGCGCTATTCTGCTTCACATAGCCGGGGCTCAGGGTGTAAAGGCCGTACTCCCAGCTCGAGTCCGCGTAGAACCCGCGCTTGGTGGTGGCTGCACTTCCACCGGTGAGCTCCACGAACACACCGTAGATCTGAGAAGTCGCATCGTCCGTAGCCCCGGCCAGCGACACCTTGTGTCCGACCAGGCCCTGCCCGCTGCCCAAGTTGCCGGACTGGCCTTCGGTCCGGAGCACCTCGGTGGCAGTGGTGATCCCGGTAACCTGTTGCGTGATGCGCCCGTTGTTCTTGACGGCGAACTTGGACGTGCCGCTCAGGCGAGCATCGAAAATGTCACCAGCCCCATCCTGGTCAACGGTCAGGCCGGGGTTAGCGGAATTCGCGCTCATGTCCACCGCGCCATTTTCTGCAATAGCCCAGCGTTCGGTGGTGCCGTCCAGTAGGCGGAGAATGTCCCCGGTGCTGTCCTGGCGCACTGTGAGCACCCCGATGCTCCCGCTGGTGGACGCAGTAATGTCGGTCCGCACGTTCACGTCCAGGAGCGTACCGGTGATCTTCGTGGAAGCCGCCACATCCGCGCCCACCTCGATCGCCTGACCGTTGCCTTGAATCTTGACCGAATGACCGGCCGCGCTGTTGTAGTCGATCTGGGCGCAGCGGAGTCGGCTGTACCCAGTCAGGTCCAGGTAGCGCCCGCTTGCTTGCTGGATCTCCACCTTGCCATGCGTGCTCACCTGGAGGTAGCCGTTGCCGTACTGGCCCTTGCACTGGAAAAGCGGGATCTCATTGAACCCGTCATCCGCTTCAACCTTCACCACGTACTCGGTGTGAGTACCGTTGTTGAGTTGCTTAAACCAAGCAATCGGAGCCGTCTCGTCTCCGCTCGCCTTGCTTCTGTGGACGTAGAATGCGTTGCCGCTGTTGGAAGTCTGGTTGATCTCGAATGGGTCGCCCGCACCGGACACCGTGAGCACATTGCTGTTCGGGTCCGCGGCGTACATCCCATCCCAACTCGAGACACCTCCACCTGGCAACGTGGTGGAACTGTAGGCTGGGATCCACCTGGTGCTTCCGCCCACCACCATGCGAAGCATGTCGGCCGTGGCACCGCTATCGGTGCTGATGTTACCAGCGGACCCAGCTTGCGGATTCCCTGCGTACTCGGCAAAAGGTGTAGTCCCGGTCAGGGACCAATAGGACGGTGCGTAGGCCCACAGAGACCAATCCCACGAATTCTGCACGTACATCGCCTTCGTGAGAGCTGTGACCGAACCGGCTTCGGTGTACCCGAAATTGACACCGATGAAATCGTAGTCATCGTTGGCGCCCCCATTGGCTTGGCCCTGGGCAGACACGGTGAGGATCTCGAAGGTCTTACCGGTATGGGTTGCCACGGTGTTCTGTCCGGAAACGGAAAGAACTGGCTGCGTTGCCGTTGCCAAGCCACTAGACGAAAACACGCCGGCCTTCACGTCACCGGTGTGACTCGCCTGGAATGCGGGATTGCTCGCAGACGATTCGATGTTCAGTGCGGACTTGAGGTACATGCCCAGGGTCCACGTGTCGTCCGCGTAGTAGCCCACGCCAACACCAGACCCGAGCGAGGTAGCCGTGGCCCTGTACCCGAACACGGCAGAGTCCGCCTCGGTGAGATTCGAGCCATCCGCTTCCACTGCCATGCCATAGGCCCAGGTGGCCGCTGCGAGAGCCCCCGACTGGTATGACAGCAAATAGCCGTCAAACGTGGCCGTTCCAGAATCCGAAACACTGTGATCAATTTTGCCACCGTGCCAAATATCGAACCTCGGTGTCTGGGAAAGGAAGTTGCCATCAGCCACAGAGAAACTGGCTCCAGCTCCACTTCCGTTATTCAGAACACCGAGGGCAGATCGGCCAGTCGGAACATCGTCCACCACTACAATGGCGATGGCCTCTGAAATCATCCCGAAGTCCAAGGAGCTCGCTGCGTAGTACCCAACGTAGTCAGGACCAGGGAAAGATGGGGCCGGCTTGGTGCCCGATGCGCTTGCCTCGAATGCACGGAAGGAATTGAAGCCAGCCGTGGAGTCGCCAGGGTTGGCCACCACCTGGGAGTGAATGTTTCGCTGGACCCTGGCCGCTTGGGTGATCGCCGCAGAACGGGTGGGCGAAATAAACACCAGGTCAACATCGCCAGCCACATCGGTGAGCGTTCCGGTCAGGTTCAGTGCCGTAGAATCGCTGGCCCCCACAAAGCTGGCCAGGCCCGTGGACAGGAGCGCCGTGGAACCGGCCACGCTCAGGGCCGCCTGCGTGTCTGCCGCGTTGACAGTCTCCACGGACATGAGCGGAGCATCGCTGGTGGACTGGTCTCGGAACACCCGGAAGCCGGAGCCAGTGGCAATGTCCTGCTCCCACTGGAGCACCGCCCCGTCGATGGTCATCGTCTTGCTGGCAGAGTACAACGCATTCCAGCTCGAGACGCCCCCGCCGCCAGCGCCGGGCTGCCACCTCGAATTGCCCGTAGACCAGACCAGCGCCTCGCCGTCCGCGGGCGCCGTGTTGGCCACATCGCGCCCCTGGAGCCCAACCACCGTGGCCGCGCCGATCTTGCCGCTCAGGTCCCCACCAGGGCTCACATAGCCCCACTCGGAGCCACCGTCATCCCATTCCATGAGATTGCCGTCTGCACGGGCACCCGTGGTCACTCCGCCGCCCCTGATGGCCACCACCGTCGCAGACGCAATGGTGCCGCTCAGGTCTCCTCCAACCGCCGGGTCGAGCTGCCCTGGCTGGTACTCGCTGGCGGAACTGTTCCACTGGAGCACATCGCCGTCCGAGCTCGGCGCACCGGTGCCGATGGCATAGCCGCGGAGCTTCGCCACCACGGCCGCCGTGTTGTCCCCGGACAGATCGCCCGCCAGGTTGGCGATGGGTTCCGTCTGGCTGAATTGTGCCGCTCTGGGGAGTCCGTCGCTCATGGTCTGCTCCTAGTAGGGGAACTTGATTTCCACTACGTCTCCGGCCGTAAGGCCGGCGCCGAATTGGATCACTGGGGCCGGCGAACCGGTGGTCACCCAGGTCCATTCGTTGATCCCAGACGGGGCCGCAGCCCACCGCACCAGGATGTTGTTCAGGTGAACGTCCACGCCATCGGGTGGATATAGCGGCGCCGTGGCGCCAGGGCCCTGGATTGGCCCGGCCAGGCTTCCCTGGGCATTGGCCGTATCGGTGCCCCCTCCTCCGCCAACCCACGCATCGCCAGTTGTCGCCACTGCCACGGTCTGCCGGTCGAATCCGGAGATCCCACCGCCGCCACCACCACCACCAGCCGGGTACAGTGGCCCCGAGTAGGTGTCCTCCATGCGGAGCCCGTTGCGCCACCACAGCGAGGTGCCGTAGCGGTAGCACAGGAGGAGCCCGTCATCAGTGTTGGGCACCGTGGCGGCGCGCCTGGCTGTGAGAGCGATGTTGCTCCCCGGATTGCGCGACACGTCCACGTAGAGCACCTGGCTCTCCGCGATTTCAATGTTCCCCGCCGCCACGCTTTCCTGGAAACCCTTTTGGGGGCTGTTGAGCACGATGGGCGCGTTCCAGCTCAGGGTGTTGGAGGTGGCATCCCAGGAGAGCGTTCCGCCCCCCACGATGAGGATGTTGCGGTCCTCACGGTGGGCGTACAGCATGGCGTCGAGCTGGTTGAGCATCGCTTCAAACAGATCGAACCACGGCTCCTGGCCGCGCGCCGGGTACTTCAGGCTGGTGCGGCTGGTGGTGGGCATTTAGACGATCTCCTCATACGTGATTGTTCCCCTGGTGATGATCAGCGTGTCTGGGATCACCAGGTTGCCGTTTGCGTCCACGCTCGGGGGCGTTCCGGTGTTGGCCGGGTCCGGGTAGCTGGTGGCCGTGATCGTGATGTTGGCGTAGTCCACGCCTTTCACCCCACCGATGCCAGTCGTTTTGTCTGGCACCACCCGGTTGTAGTAGTCGCTCCGGTTCAGGTGCTCACCGTAGTCGCGCCCCTTGAGCTCCGCGTCGATGGCTGCCTGGATTGAGGGGAGCTGTTTGGAGTAGAGGTACGGCTTCAGGATGCTCACCTGGACCAGCATGTCCACGGCCACCAGGTTGTAGTAACCGGACACCGCCACCACCGTGGTGGGGAGCACGTTGCGGTCATCCAGGTACTCCTGGACAGCCGTGAGGAGGGTCTGGCTGGGCGCGGCGTAGAAACCGTTTTCGTCCACCACCAGCACCTGGACCATCACGATGTTGGCCTTGCAGTCCGCGCTCAGGTTGGCGTCCAGGTACGCCTCGAGCTCCTCCACGTCATCTTCGATGCTGGCCGGGATGGCGAGCACCGTATCCATGGCCGTGTCGATGGTCGTTTCCTGGGTAGCGATGGCCGCGAGCTGCGTAGTGGCCTCGGTTACCGCGTCGGAAATGTCCCCCGTCTCGTCCGAGATGGAGTCCGCCGTAGTGTCGATGGCGTCGAGCTCGGTGATCGCGTTGTCGATGGGCTGGGTGGCCACGGTCTGGGTGGCCCCGAACTGGATCAAGAGGTTCGATCCGTACTGGCCGGTCCCGGGGGGCTCCACCGCGAGCTCGAGGCTGTCCACCAGGCCAGTGGAGTAGGTGATGGCGCCGGACACGACGCCAGGCCCGGACAGGTTGCCAGCGCCATCGTCTCGCGCGTACACGCTCTGCTCGTACAGGATCACCTCGAGGTTGGTCCCGGAGATCAGCGAGCCCGAGTAGGTCACCTCGGTGGTGTTGGTGTACTTCGTGATGGTCCGGAACTGGTCACCGATCTTGATCTGACGCCCCACATCCGTGGCCTCGAAGATGGAAGATCCCACGCGCACGCGCCCGGGTTGCACGTCACAATTTCCATCGCTGGCGCTTGACTCTTCGTTCAGATCGTCCACCCACAGGAACACCGTCCCGGGGTAAATGTCCCCTTTCTGGAGCTGGACGTTGTTCCAGATCTTCGTGGCGCCATCCGCCTGGGTGAACACCTGTTGATAGGGGATATTCTCGAGCCCCTCCTTGGCCGTCTCGAGGTGCTCTGTGGCGAGCGTGACACCACCCTTGATCGCCGTCACGTGGGTGTCGATGTTGCCCTGGGCCGTAGTGATGGCCGCGAGCTGCGTGGCCGCCAGGCCGCGCGCCGTGGCGATGGCGTCCACCGAGGTGGAGATGGCTGTCATGGCCGTCTCCAGGTCCGTGGCGTGCCCGTCAATGGACGCCAGGAGGGCCTGGAGCTGTAGGTCGTCCGAGATCCCGCGCACGATATGGGCCTTGCCCTTGGCCACGGTGCCGTAGGTGCCGGAGCTGTAGCTGTCGGCCAGGGTGGTCATGTCCTGCGTGGTAGTGCCGCGGTTCGCCGTTTTGAAGTAGGCCGGAGCCGTCTTGACGATCTCCTCGAGGGTCTCAAGGTCCACGCCTCCGCGCGCTCCAGAGGGGTTGTTCGCCGTGATGGCGATGCTCTGCGAATTGGCCACCAGTGGAATCACCGGCTGTTCGATGGTGCCCGCCGTGGCCGCAAGGCCCGCCTTGCCGTAGGTCACCCGGTAAATCGCCAGGCACGTGAGGCCCGCGTCCGGGATGTTGCCGCTCACGCCGTCACCGAAGAGAACGAAGGGAGGATCCGCCCCGTAGAGCACCTCCACCTTGTTCTCCTTGGCGAACGGAAGGAAGTCCACCTCCTCCCAGGGCTGCCCGTCCACGTACACCTCCATCGAATCCTGTGCCACCTGGGTGTCCTCGAGGATGCTGGTGAGCGGAAGCTGGAAGTTAGGGGCCGCATCCGAGATCACGCTGTCCCGAAGGGTCTGGCCCTGGGTGGCCGGCACGCCCGTCTTGGTGGTCTCGCCAGCGGCGAACGTCACGTCCTGGGTGATCTCGAAGATCAGGCTGTTCGGGCCCTGGAACTGGAATCTCTCGGGCACCGTAATGTCGAAAGCGTAGGGCCCGTCATCCAGGGTCAGCGTCAGATCCACCGTGCAAGCCGTGGCGCTCCTGGGCTTGTAGGCGCTCATCCGGGCGAGCTCCTCCGCCCGGGACCGGAGGCGCATCAGCGAGTAGTACCACTCGGACACCTCCTTATCCATGTACCAGCTCAGGGTGTCCAGGGCGGAGCTCACGTACTTCACGAACATGATTCCGAAATCGGAATCCACGAAGTCCGTGAACTGGTCCCCGTACTTCTCGGCCAGCCAGCTCAGGCCCTCGTCCAGGAACGTCTGGTAGTCGCGGCCGGCGTACTTGGAGCGGACCAGGGTGTCGGTCACGCGCACGTCCGCGCGGAGCTCGCGGCCGGTGGTCACTTCCTCCCACCGAGGGTAGGCCGGGGTGATGGTTCCGGAGCCGCTGGTGGCGTCCGCGCCGCTCTGGTCATAGGTAATGCTGGTGGTGCTGGGCACGCTGGCCACCACGAACTCGCCATCGAAGGTCGGATCTGTGACACCAGCCACGGTGATGGTGTCGCCCACCGCCAAGCCGTGGGCCGTGGTGGTGGTGAGGGTGACCAGGCCGGAAGTGCGGTCCGCTCCGGTGGCCGTCACGATGGTGGACGGATCTTGGGATCCCACCTGAAGGATCTGCTCGTACACCCGGTCCAGGGCCGTGTGGTAGAAGCGATACCACTGCTCCGGATCCAGTGGATAGTCATCGAATTCTGGGATCGCCAGGACGGCCATGCTATGCGCCTCCGCCGGCCGGCGGGGTCACCGGCTGGCTCCAGGTGTTGGGTTGCCCAAGGTAGATGTAGTCTACCTCAATGATAACGCCCCCTTCAACGTCCTCATCGTCAAGGATCCGAACGGAGTCCACTTCCACGTCCGGAACCCAGGTGGCCAATGCGTTGCGGATCTCGATACTTGCCGCCGTTCGCATGATCGGCCCGATGCTCTCGAAAACCAGGGAAAGCACTGTGGATCCGAACGTCGGCTCCATCTTGTGGACGCCCACGAAGGTGAAGATCACCAAGCTGATCTTGGACTCCACCAGGTCGATGCCCATGGCCGCCTGGGGGCCCGTGGAGCTCCACGGCCACGCGATACCCGTCGCGCCAACGCCGTTGATGTATGCAGGTTCAGTCATGGACCACTACTCCTCGTCCAGTGGGCACCCGGGCAGCTCGGGCACCTCGGGCACCTCGGGCGGAGTCGGCACCGGAGGGATCGCCGGTGGCGTCGGGATGGCAGGCACCGGGATCGGGGGCACCGGAGGCAGCGCGGCAACCGGAATGCTGTCCGGAGGCGTAGGGAGCTCCGGGAGCTCCGGCACTGACGGCGGAGTCGGCACCGGGGGCAACGCCGGGGGCGTCGGGATAGCCGGCACCGGCACCGGTGGCACCGCCACCACGGGCACACTCGCGGGCGCGCCTGGGAGCTCCGGGAGCTCCGGCACGACTGGCGGAGTCGGCACCGGGGGCACCGCTGGGGGCGTCGGGACTGCCGGCACGGGCAGGGGGCACGTCCCTCACTTGGAGGCCGCTTGAGTCGCTGTTCCGAGATCAACCATGAGTTGGCACGCTCATTGCTTCTGCTTAATTAACCTTATCTCCCCTCTTAGAAGAGAAGAGTCTTGAGTGTCTCCGGTTCACTTCCCCTTGTTGGTGGTGCTGTTCACGTCTGGCGTGTACGCCGGCCATGCCCCGGCGGGGGGACCCGTGGGAGCTCCTGGCGATGAGGTTGGGTGCGTGTGGGTGGCGAAGATGGTCACTGCCTTGCCCCACAGCTCCAGGAGCTTGTTGCCGAGCACAAATGGCTCGGTGCCCCCGTCCCCGAGGGTGCTCCCCCCGGTAACCCCGAACGCCTCCGCTGCCACGGTCACGGACTTGCCGGCGAGCTGGATCAAGTCTTTCTTCGCCTCCACGTACACCCCGTCCTTTTGGACCAGCTTGATCCCGTCCTTGTCGGTACTCACGATGTTGCCGTTGGAGTCCCGGATGGTCACCCCCTCCTTGCCGTCTGCCGCGTTCAACAAGATGCTGGTGCCCGTGTGGTCCTGCACCTGCACCGAGCCGTCCTTGTCCACGCTGATGAAGCTGTAGCGGTCCTCACCGTCTGGGCTGTTGTCCTTGGACTGGTGCCACTTGATCGTGACGGACTCCTTGCCTGGGTCATCCGAGAATTCAATGGCGTGCCCGTTGGGAGTAGTCCAGGCGCGCGTCGTGGGCGGGTTCTTCTGACAGGAGCTCGGGGTGTCCAGCACGCCGTCCGGCTTGCCCCACCAGCCACCCACGTACATCGGAAACCTGGAGTCGCCGTTCTCGAAGGCGATCATCACGGGGTCGCCTTCGGCTGGCACATGGAAGATACCCGCCTGGGCCCCGGCCCCGAGGGCCACCGGCCACGCCCAGTCCGCCAGGAGCTCGTCCCCGGCCACCGCCGGGCAGCTCACGATGATGCGGCCCTTCATGTCCGGGTCCTCATTGTCCTCGCACACGCCACGGTACAGGCCGTACCAGCGGTCATAGTGCTCGAGGCCGTACATGCGAAGGTTCTGAATGAACCCCAGGAATGCGTCGATGGCGTCCATCAGTCCCTAAGCCACCCACCGGGGCCGTACAGCTCCCGGGTCCAGTTGAAATTCGCGTCAGTGCTTACCGCCGCTCGCTTCTGTAGAGCTTTCTTCGCCGCCTTTTCCACGTAGGGAGAGCTCGCGCGCTGGCTCATCCAGTTGGCGATGCTGGCGCTTGGGAAGCCCCTGGGCATCAGGTCCACGTCCTGCTTCGCCACGCTCTCACCGAGGGACCAGTTGATCTCGGACACCCGGTACATCCCGGTGAAGTAGTCTCCCACCCCTTCGGCGCGCACCAGGTCGTCTGGTAGCAGAGACGGCACCCCGATGCTCGAAACCTTGGCCTTGGCCCCGTGCGCCTCCGCGTTGTAGTCAAACAGGTTCTTGAGTTTGCTCCCGATGAACTGCTCACGCCCGGGGATGGGCACGTTCTGGCTTCCCTTGGCATCATGCGGAAGGTTCTGGCCGCTCTGGCTGCGCTGGGCCGGCTGGTCCGATGGCGCTGCCGGAGCTTTCTTTCCGCTGTAGGATTTGGCCTGGCTGGTGGCCATATCCGTCTTCTCAGTTGGGTGCAGCTTCACCCGCTTGTCATCTGGGCCAAGGAACCTGGTCACGGCCGCGCGCACGGGCAGGAACATCGCAGTGGACTCTGAATCGAACGAGTCCATCGGAATCACGTTGTTGGCCAGGTCGAGCTGGCCGCGGAACCGGAACGTCCAGTCCGCTTGCTTCGGCTCGCGCACGTCGCTGATCCGGAGCACGTTGCCGCCCACGATCACGGCCCGACAACAGCACCTCGCCGCCAGGTGCTTCAGGAACTGCCAATCGTTCAGGCCACCCTGGCAGATCTGCTCCTTGTCGGAATCCAGGATGGTACGCGCATCCTGGGAGAACCGCTTGGAGTCATACTTCGTGTCTCCGTTCCAGTCGATGGTGAACCCGTACCGCTTGGCAACGAGCTCAATCACCTGGCGATAGGTGGCCCTGTTCTTCCGCTTCTTGCCGCCCTGGCTGTCCGCGAACGTGTGATTCCAGATGAGGGCATCCTGGTTCTGGAGCTGCGTCGTGAGCCACCCGAAACTGGTGCCGCGGAGCGAGACGGTGAACTCGTCCCCGAAGCTCACGTCCGGCTTGAGCATCATGTAGTATTTGAGCGGTCCAAGATGGCTGGAATGGCGCGTGTAGCCCCAGCGCACGGCCATCGTGTTGCCGATAGTGAGCCAGTGAGATCCGAGGAGCTCCAGGGCCTCCTGGTAGGTAGGCGGAGTGAGGTTGATCGTTACCTCCCCGAAGCCGCTCATCGTCTCCTTTTGCTGCATCGAAGAGAACCACGGAAGGTGGACAGCCGGCTTCACCTGGCCGGGCATCACCGAGAAGCTGGCCCACTTGCCAATGTCCGCAGCGTAGACGTTGCACTGCATCATCAGCCCCAGGAAGTCATAGGGCTCTGTGGGAGTCACAGCCACGCTACTGGTCCTCCTTGGCACGGATGCTGACCATCGTTCGGATCTGGCTCGGAATGCGAATCATGTCCCCGAAACGCAAGTCCATAGGCAGTAGACGGAACCCATTGATCTCCGCGATCACGTCCCACAGGATGGAGCTGTTCAGGTAATCGTTCGCCAGCCGGTCAATGCGAACATGGTTCTCCACCCGCAGCGTCGTGTCTGAATCCGCCGGGCTGATCTTTCGGATGACAGGCAGGTCCCACCACTCCACCTCGCGTGTACCATCGCTACCCGTCATGAGCTGCGCGAAGTTGAGCCGGCTGTAGGGGTCAATTTCAATCGTCATGGGTTACCTATTGCGAGCCGGCGCTCCGGACCTTGCTCGCGTTCGCACGTTGCCTGATCAGCCGAGCTCGCTTGGACTGCGCGCTCAGGTAGTCGCCAATGTCACCTTGGATGTAGACATTCACCTGGAACGTCCGGATGGCCTGGGTGAGCTGCGCGATGGCCACGCTCACGTCCGCCATGGCCGCTTTCGTGTCCTTGGAGATAGCGGCGCTCACCTGGCGCTCTGGCGTCCTTGCTCGGAACCCAGCTCGAGCCCCAGCACCAACTCCACCAGTGCCAGTGGCCGGAGCTTTCCCGAGACCCTTCGTGCCGATCTTCTTGTAGCTAATCCCGGAGACCGTGGACCCCTCGCCCACCTTCAGGCGCGGATCGAACTTCTTGAGGGCCGCGATGATCTTGGGGCTCAACTCGACGTTTTTGCCCGTGAGGGCGCCCAGGTCCAGGCCCTTGAAAATCCGCTGCGCTCGAGCTCCCTGGAGACGACGGAAGATCCCACGGAATGCTTCGCGTTGCTCCCTGGGTAGATCGTACAGATTTTCGCCCGTCTTGAGCTGCGCGTAGAGCTGCGTGAGCTGGTCCGCCCGGTCGCGCACCATCTTCCGCTGGAACTTCATCATGCCCTTGCTGAGTGCCTGTTGCATGGACATGCCCTTGTCCATGTACTCCTTGACCAGGGGCATGACGTTTTGCCCGAATATGTCCATCCGGATAGCCTTGGCGCGAGACCCCATCCGGGTGGCCCACCAATCGTAGAACTTGACCCTGGCTTGGCGCTCAATCTTCGTCTGCTTCTTGATTCTGTCCTTGAGATCCTTGGTTGAAACGCTCACGCCTTTCAGGCCCATCTTGTCCGCTTGTTGGCGAAGCGCATTGATCTTGCCCAGCACTGCCTGGAGCTCACTTGTCTGCTTTGTGAACTTCTTTTGCTTTTCGAGTTGAGCCATCTGGAGCTTGATCTGAATCGCCGCTGCATCGCTCGCTGCCCTGGTGAGCTTCTGATACATCTTGGCGCCAGTCTGGCCCACGGACACCATTTCGCCGCCCACCTTGCCTCGCATCTTCGCGTAGGCCGCAGCGGACTGGTTCGCTCCGCTCGCGCTCGCGCGTGCCACGTTGGTGTTCCCCTGGGCAGCCGCGGAGCTCACATTCGTCCAGGTGGTGGCCGCGTTGGAGCTGGTGACGTTCATGTGGCCGGCCATCTGCGTGGTCACCTGGGCCGAGCTCATGCCCAGGAAGTTGAGGGCCGCTCCGCCCACCTGTTTCATGCCGTTCCAGAGCCAGTCAGCCGTCTCCTTGATCTGCTTCTGATTGGTGACCTGTTTATCCCTGGACACCGTGGTCGCCCTGGTGATGTTCTTGGACGCTTCGATCTGGTCCGCCTGCATCTTGGCGACCATCTTGTCCACGCTGGACGTGATGCTCGAGATGTTGACGCCAATCGTCTCGGTAGCTCCACCGAAGAACGACTTGAGCCCGTTGCCTACGGCGCTGAATCCGCCGCGCACCTTGTCGCCCACCGCACTCGCCGCGGATTTGATCCCTCCCCATGCCTTGCTTGCCATAGACTTCAGGCCGCCCCACGCTTTGGAGAAGAACCCGGTGATGGCCCCAGCCACCTTTTTCGCCGCGTTCTTGACCGCGCCGAACACCGCCAGTGCCACCTCCTTGATCTTGCGGAACGCCCAAGTGATGCCATCGTAGATCGCCGTGCCGATCTTCTTGTAGAACCCGATCACGGTACTCCACACGGCCTTGATCGCAGACCAGGCCGCAGTGGCCACCACCTTGAGCTTCTCCCACACCCAGCCAACCGCGCTGTAGATAGCATTGCCGATGGCAGAGAACACCTGGCTCGCTACGCCCCAGACGGCTTTGATTCCGTTCCAGGCCGCCGTGGCGAGCTGCCACAGCTTGCGGAACGGCCAGGAGATCATCGCCCAGATACCCTCCGCCAGCGTCGTCAGGCTGTCGCCCATGTAGCGCCACACCGCGAGCACCGCGCTCACCACCCCGGACACCACCTTGTAGAGCATCCGCCAAGGGAAGCTGATCACCTGCCAAATGGCGTTGGCCACCCACTTCAATCCTACCCACAGCCCCTGGAACGCCGTCTGCACCGCGCCAACCGTCCAGCTCGCTGCCTTCCACAGCATCCGGAACGGCCACGTGATGGCGTCCATGATGCCACGGCCGGTAGAACCGAGCGAGGCGTACAGGGACTTCCAGCCCTCCACGATCAACGTGTAGAACAGCTTGATGCCATTCCACGTCATCTTGAAGGGGAACAGGAGCGCCTCGAGGAGGAAGCGCCCCATGCTCTTGAAGAAGCCCACGAAGTCCCCGCCGGCCAGCTTTTTGACCGCATCGATCAACGGCTTGATCACGCCCCACATCACCTTGAACGGTCCGGCGATGGCGTCCAGGATTCCCTTGCCTCTGACGCTGAGTGAGTCCCGCAGCTTGCCCCACAGGTGGCTCACCAGGTTGACCACGTTTTCCACCACGCCACCGAGGTAGCGGAATGGGAACGTGATCGCCTTGAGCATGGCAATGCCGGCGTACTTGAAGAACCCCAGCACATCGCCCTTCCAGAGCGCCTTGATCGCTTTGATCACGGGCTGAATCAGGTCCCACAGCATCAGGAACGGGTGCAGGATGATCTTGGCAATGAGCTTCGCCGTCTTGCCCATCTGGCCCGTGAGAGCGTAGAACGCCACCCCCAGAGCTGCGATCACAGCGATGGCAGCCACCACTGGCCAGAATGCGATGCCCCACTGGGCAGCCATTCCGGCCGCCCAGGCGTACATCTTGGTGAGCATTCCGGCGAGCGTGGAATACATCGTGGAGGCGATCCACATCAGGCCCCGCAGCATGAGCCGCCTGGTGGACCCGAAGAACATCATCGTGATGAAGATCCCACCGATCAGCTTGCCCTTTTGGGCCACCCCTTTCTCGAAGCCCATGGACCAATCGGTGAAGAACTTGTAGACCTGACTCCCGACCGTGACCACCACCGTCTTGAGGGCCTTGCCGATGGCCCCGGCGAGCTTCTTGCCGGCCGCAGCGAACTTGCTCGCTGCCGTGTCCGTGGACTTGTCCACGCCGGCCGTGACTCCCTTCGTGGCCTCCTTGCCGCCGAAGATGGCCTCGAAAACCCCGCGGAAAAACTTGCCCATGTAGGACAGGAGCTTCATGGTGAGGCCGCCCCAGTCTACCCCGGCGATGGCGTCCGCCAGGCGAAGCATCATCGGGCTCACCACGTCCATGAGCCAATTCATGGCCGCGATGGCCTTGTTCCAGGCCAGGTAGAGCCCCTCCTTGATCTGGGGCCACATTGCCGGGAGCTTCTCCTTGGCGTACTCCCAGAGCTTCTGGAGTCCGCTCAGGACCTTTTCGCGGATGCCTTTGTGGAACAGCATCAGCCCGGCGAGGATGATTCCGCCTGGCATCAGGAGCTTGCCCAGGAAGGCGAACGAGACACCCATGGCCGCCAGGGCCGTGAGCATCGGGCCCATCTTCGTGACCACCATTTCGATCATCGGCCCCAGGTTGCCGAGTCCGACAAACAGGCCGGAGAGGCCCACGCGCTGCATGAGGAGGAGGCGCCTGGTGAGAGCTCCAATCGGACCCGACTTGTTGGCCAAACCGTTCTTTCCGCCGAGCCGCTTCATCAGGGAGTCGAATCCCTTGCGCTGCATCTTGATCCACTTGTTCAACTCGGGCTCGGAGAGCTTCTTGAGCCGGATATTGAACCGGTCCAGCATTCGCTTGTAGGCGTCCCCCTTCGTGAGCCCAGTACCGTAATTTTTCTTGGCCGCCTTGCCCATCGCCCCCAGGTACTTGGACTGGTTGGCGATCATCTCGTTCATCTTCGCCATGGCCTTGCTGGCCTTGCCCCAGGAGTCTTTCCCGGTAGCGAGGAACGAGACGTTGGCCCCCAGGGCCTTCGTGATGCTCGTCTTGAGCCGGAGGAAGCTGGCGCCCATGCTGCCGCCGCGCTTCTCCGCATCGGCGCTCATCTTGCGGAGGGCCTCCATGAACTTGGCGGGGTCCGCCATGATCATCTTGAAGGCTTTTTGGACCCCACCCTTTTCGGACAGCGCCTTGGCAATGTCCGAGAATCCGTCCCCCATCCCGATGAACATCCGCTCGAGACCCTTGCGTTCCTTTGCGAGCGTGGTGAACAAATTTTTGGAGAGCTCCAGAGCGTCCTCCGCGCTGGCGCCGAGCCCCTCCTTGAAGCCGGCCGCCAGCTTCATGATGGAGAACGTGAACTTCTCAATGTCCTTGGGGCCGGCCCCCTTGAACATCCCGGCGAGCTCCTTGTTGAGCACGTCCAGAATGCCTGGCATCCCTTGGACCGCCTCCTTGCCGAAGTTGAACTGCTTGCCAAGGGAGAACACCATGTCCATCAGCCCGCGCACGCGCTTCGTGGTGAACCCGAACCCCTTAGTGAGCCCCGAGTAGATCAGGGCGAGCTGCTTCCCTTCGATGCCCAGCACCGAGGTGACCCGGATGAGCTGGCGCGCCGTGGCCGTCATCCCCTTCGTGCCCAGCACCTCCTCGAGCTTGAGCCCCTGGCGACGGAAGGCCGCCCAGTTTTTCGCCGCCTCTCCCCAGTCAGTGTTGAGCGAGTAGGCCGCGGAGCTCAGGGCGGACTTCCACCGGCTGGCCACCTTGCTGTTCATGTTCATGCCCACGGTGATCTCGCCCCACGTCTTGCGGAACTGGGCCGCTGTGGAGCTCAGGGCATTGTCGATGTTGGGGTTCATGGCCCGGTTGGCCATGTTGTCCAGGGCGCCGGTGACGGCCCCCATCAGCCCCTTGCCGCGGGAGGCGAGCCCCTTGAAGCTGGACGTGATTCGACCTGTCATCCTGGCCGCGTTTCCGGCCAGGTTCTTGAGCCCGTTCCAAACTGTCGTGAAGCCCTCGGAGACCTTGTTGAGGGTCGCACCGAGTGTCACGTCCTTGCCGAAGAACGTGAATCCGAGGCCGCCGAAGTTGTAGCCCGCCATGGGTTGCTCGCCTACCTGGCGGGTCCAGTGGATCTAATCAGTACAATCGTGGCGCTAAACCCGCTTGATCTTGTTTAGCTCTGCCTTTGTTGCCGCTTCCCGCGCATCTTCCAGATCTGCCTTGCGTTGACACATTCTGAACCGCCTCGAGCTCGGCATTGTCATCGCATCATTATATGGGATCTGGAGCTCCTCCATAAGGTAGAAAACCTCGTGCTCCAGCTCCTTTATGTCCCCGAGGGGAAGAAAAAATCCTTTTGAGTAATGTCCAGATCGGCTTCGAATCCGGCGCCACAGGATCCACACGTGTTGTCCACGCTGGTGTCGATCCCGCCCTCGCGCTTCTCGAATTCACCGCGGAGGAAGTTGCGGTCCTTGAGGGAGAGCTTTTTCAGGTCCTGGATCCGCACCGGGCGCCCGTTGATCTCCACCACGCGCGCCAGGAGAGCTGCGGACAGAAGATCCCGGCGCGCCTCCTGGGCCTTGGCCACGATGCTCTCATGCTTCCCGAGCATGATCCGGCACCGCGCCACGTGGCCCGAGCTCGGAAGGGTCACATCGTAGGCGCGCTCCATCGGATCCAGCATCGGCTGGCGCTCGAGCTCGGTGAGGTTGACCCGGAGCCGGTTCTCCGCGCCGCACTGGGGACAGCGTGCGACGAACTTGAACCACTCCCCGTCGTCCACACTGATGATCCGAAGGTGTAGCAGGAGAAGCGTGCGATCCGCGATGGTGAACTCCTCGAAGAGGCCGGGCATCTTGCGCGAATCCGTGATCCAGTCACCCTCATCGCCACCCACGCGCTCCATGCAGCCGGAGATCACCCGGGAGAACCGGGTGGCCGCTTCGATCCGACCGTTGGTGAGAATGTCCTCCTCCACACCGGTCATCTCACGTAGCAGTACCCGGTACAGGCGCCTGGGCTCCGCACCGTTCTCTTCGATGGCGCCCCCCAGGAGCTTCACCTCACCGCCGCTGTGGGTCGCGTTGTCCATGTCATAGGGAGCCGGCGCCTGGGGCTTGGGGGCGTCCAGGACGCCTCCCTGGTGAGCTCCCTTGAAGTCCGTGCCCAGTGAGGCACCCGGGGCGGGGCCGCCGGGGATGCCAGGGGGCGGACCGTCCGACTTGGGTGGCCCCTGGTGACGCTCACCAGCCGGCTTGGGCGGGGCGAAGTTGACGCCTTCGGGCATCGGCCGGGGATCGGTGGGCTTGCTCTCATCAGTGCTCATCTGGCTTTCCTCCTGGTGGGCCGGCGGCGCCTGGCCTTGTCCGCCTCTGACTTGTCACGTAGGTGCTCTGCTATCAGCTCCCGCACAATGTCCGCCACGCTCCGGCTTTCGAATCCGGCGAGCTCCTGTAGCTCCACGTAGTGGGACTTTTTCATCCAGAAGTTGAACGTGTGCTTGTCCTCTGGATCTGGGAATTTGTAGCCGCGTCCTGCCATGGATCTACTCAAGAGTTATACAGGTGTTGTAGATCCCATGTCAATGGGACTGGCGTGATCTGATTCGAATCAGGATGTGCTACTTGGCGGCCGTAGAATGGGGAAACAGGATCTCTTCCCGCACGCGCGTGCGGGCCTTGCGCTTGCGCTTGGGTTCCCCAGTGACCGGGGCTGGCCATGCCCGGCGCACGATGGTCGGTGGGCTCACCTCTGGCCCCAGGATGGCCGCTGGGAACACCATGCTGGCCGTGGTGGCCTCCTGGGTCATCTGGCCCTGGAGATACGCCCACAGGGCCTCACGCTGTGCTCTGGATAGGTTCATGGTCACCCCGTGATGGAGAACTCCTCGATCCGGTCCGGGTGCAGCTCGAGCTCCATCAGGGAGATCTCGCTGGAACTGGCATCGAAATCACTCCCAGATTTATACCTAATTGGTAGGCAATCCATCAGGAGCCACGCCCGGGCCGGCACCCGAAGGATGCCCCCCACGTCCGGGAGGAACCCCCGAGCCACCTGGGCGACTGCCTGGAGCTCGGCACCAGCTTCACCGATGGCCGTGGCGCTGTACCCGGTAAACTGGATCAACAGGAGATTGCGCCGCTTGCCGCTCATGGATCCAAACGGCCCCCCGGGGCTCCCCTTGACCGTGGCCACAATCCACCGCCAGAACTCCGAATCGTAGAAGCTGGCCCCGCGGGTCAGCGTGATGGAGCTCACGGATCCACCTGAAATCAGGTGCCGCTTGAACGGGTGCGTGCCCTCCGCGAGCTCCTCCACCTCGAGCTGCACCTCGGGAGCGGTAATGGACTTGAAGGAAAGGAGCGGGTCCAGGGCCCAGGGTGGGAACGCCAAGCTGTAGGACACGTCCATCAGGTGAAACTGGTACACCTGGAGCCGGTCCAGTAAACGGATCCGGGGCATGTGACGATCCTACCGAAGAGGTATCAGGGTGTCCACCGCCTACGCGATGGCAATGTCCATCTCCTCGCAGGTGAGCTCCAGCTCCGCCAGCGAGATCTCCGAGCTGGTGGCGTCCAGGTCACCCGTGGGCTTCACGCGGCTCGGGAACGCCTGGCCGAGCTCCACGCGGAAGCTGGCGGCGCCCTGAATGTCGTCCTCACGATGGTAGTGGTGGATGATCAGATCCACACGGTACTCCGCACCGCGGATGGATCCGATGATCCAGTCCCAGAACCCGGTGAACGCCTTGGTGACGCCACGCTGGAGCGTGACTTCGGAGACCGTGGGGGGACCCGGTTGCTTCTTGGTCCAGGTGTCTTTCCCCTCGCGGTACTCGGCCGCCTCCTGGCTGGTCTCCGGGATCGTGATGTTGTTGAACCCCGTCCCTTCCTGGACGTAGGCCGTGCCGTTCCAGGTGAACGAAGCACCGAACCGGAACGCCTGGTAGTAGTCGAGAGCAATGGAACGCGCCATGTTCTATCTCCTTTCCGGATCCAGTGCCGATTAGGCGCTCTGGTTGACCTTCTGCTGGAACCGGAAGCGCACAAATTCGCCGGGCTTGTTGGGCGCGGCGTACACGTCGCACGTCACCAATCCCAGGTCGATGTTCGCCTGCGGGTTGTTGGTGCTGTCACACACCACCTTGAAGGATTCGTCCGGATCCTGACCGGCGAAATACCCCTCGTTGTGGAGGTTGAGCATGAACGAGTTGAGGCTCGCGGAGATCCGCGCCCACAGCCCCGCGTTGTTGGACTCGAAGACCGCCCAGTGGGTGGCCAGGAACGTGGACTTCTCCAGGAACATGAACAGCCGGCGGACCTGGATGTACTTCCACTCCGCGTCGATGCTCATGGTCCGGGCGCCCCACACGGCTCGGCCGGTCTGGGGGCTGTCCACCAGGGGGTTGATGTTCGCCGGGTAGATCAGATCCCGCTCACCCTTGCTCGTGTCGTACTCGAGCCCGATGGCCAGGAGGAGCTTCCCGTCGTTGATGCCCGCGGGGGCCTTCCCGACGTTCCGCTGCTGATCCGTCCGGGCGAACACGCCGGCCACGAAGCCCGAGGGGGGCATGTTCATGGGCCGGTTGTTCGCCAGGCTGTTGGCGATGGTCACCCAGGGGTAGTACAGCGCCGCGTAGGAGCTGGCGAACGCCCCGGTGAACTGCCGGTACTCGAGCACCTCCTGGGGCGTCAGATCCGACGCCGGATCCAAGAGGATGAACCGGTCCTTGCCGTCCTCCGCCCATGCGATCAGATCGTTGGCCACGATCACCGAGCCCGCGAAGTCCGGGAGGAACACCTGGAGGATCTCTTCGATCTGGTCCAGGGCATAGATCCCGCGCCGGCTGGACTGGAGCGCCGGGTCCGTCACCAGGGTGCGGGTCAGGCCGCCCGTACCGTCCGAGCCACCGGACAGGGTGCAGCACGCCTCGGTGTCATGGCTCACCTGTTTGTAGGTGGCCGTCACCACCGCCGTGCCCGTGGCATTGAAGTTGAGGGTCACGTACCCGGTGGTGTAGTTGACCGTCCCGTCGCCGCCCTGGTCACCCGTGAGGGTGCCGTTGCCGTCATCGGTGAACGTCTCGGTGCCATCGGTGATGCTCACCGAGCCCCGAAGCACCTCCGGGTGCGCCAGGTAGGTGGTGTAGGCCAGGCTGGCCCCGTCCTCGAGGAGCAACGGCTCGGCCGTCCAGGTGGCCGGCTGGAGCTCCCAGGGCACGCCCGGGGTGGTGCCGGCCGCCACACGCACCAGGTCGGACCGGTTGTTCACCTCGTCCACGAAGTAGTCCGGGTCACCCGGCGTGGTGAGGTTAAACGGCCCGAGCTGCTCCTGCACCACGTAGTCGCCAGCCCCGAGGGAGCTCTCCTCGTACACCAGCATGTCGAACTTGGTGTAACCGCCGTTGGCGGTGTCCCGGTAGGAATCGTTGCCGATCAGGCACGCCTTCACCAGATTGCCCCAGGCGCCCTCGTTCTCGGCTTCGATGGCCCACCGGTTCACCAGGTCCGACCCGGCGGCGCTCGGGGTGCCACCGAATACGAGCTGGGTGCCGTCACCCAGGGTGGTCGGGGCTGCCACCGCCACCGAGGAGCTCGCGCCCGTGCCGCCGGTCTCGTCCGACGTGATCTTGATCCGCTGGTAGCCGTCCGTGTCGGTGACCACCGAGGCCGTGGACGTGGCGGAAATGTCCGCGTTGATCGCCGCCGCGATCTGGGTGGCCGTGTAGATCCCGGTGCCACCGCCCGCGGTCAGGTCAATGTCATCGTAGGCCGTCGCCTCGTCCGTGACCTTGATCCCGTCGTCGGTGGTGGCCGTGATGGTGATGCCAGCCGCCGGGATGCGCCAGCCCAGCACGTAGGCCGCCTGGTCCGCATCTTCGATGGCGCAGTCCGCTTTCACCGCGTTGGCCGGCACCTCGCGCACGATGTACGCGCGGGAGCCGCCGTTGGAGAAGAACGCCGCCATGGCGTAGGGCACGTAGCTGTTGCTCCAGTAGGAGCCGAACTTGTCCACGAAGTCATCGAACCCCGTGACCAGGGTGGCCTTCCCCACCGGTCCGCGCTGGAGCCAGCCCACGGTGGCGCACGTGGACGTGCTCACGCCGCTGACCACCGCGGGGCCCGCCGCTCGCTCCTCGATGTAGACGCCTGGGCTCAGGTATTCCGCCATGATGGTTCTCCTCCGATGTGCCACTCCATCGGAGCGGCGATCCGTTCATGAATCTTTTGAACAGCTACCGCCTGGGCAGCCGCATGTTACCGATCCTGCTACCCCTTGCGCTTGCGTCTGCGCTTGGAGGTACGCTTCGGAGTCGAAGTCTCCCCGGGCGGGGGCTCATCCTTGCCGCTCTCCTCGCCGTCATCGGCGGGGGGCTCGGACTCGTGAGCATCAGAAGACTCGGCTCCGGGCTCAGTAACAGGCTGCCCGGGGTCATCGGAGGGAACTGGCGGAGGCTCTGGAGCCGGTTCCGCCTCGAGCTCCACCTCGAGCTCGGGCTCGGGCTGGGGCTCAGGCTTGGGCTCCGGGGCCACCACTGGCTCCGGGGTATGCTTCGGGGGAGGTGGCAAGGGAGCGGGAGGAGCCGGCGCCTTCACAGGCTTTGGATCCACCCCCACCTCAACCACGTGACCCTTTCTTTTCAGCGCACGGAACGGACCGCTGTTCACGGTCTGCCGATCCACAGGGAACTCGGCCAGGGGGGCAACGGACATGGAATCGCCGTTGGCGAAGTCCACGGGTAGGGGACGATTTTGAGTGTTGCGGAATCTGGCCATCTATTCAGCTCCGGGATCCGCCCTATGGTACACCTACATGATCTTCGATTGCAAGCGATCTCGCACCCTTCACCAGGAGCGGGTCGTTCAGGTCTATCTCACCCTGCACCGTCACGTTCAAGGCGAATCCGCCTTGGCGATCCACAATGTCCAGAGCATCCTTCAGATCTGTCGGACCCTCTGCCGTGCAATCGTAGGTGCGCTCATCCCCCAGACTGTCCAGGACAGGGATCCGGGTGAACCCCTGGGGAGGATAACGCTTCATCACGTGCTTCAGCATCCTCTGGGCATTGGATTCTGCTTTCACACCGGCCGTGAGCACAGAGAACATATACATGAGATTATACGGAAAACTGCCGTACTGCTCCTCGTACTCCTCGTAGCCGCCGGTGAATTCGGTCCTACCCCACGTAGCCGTGGTCATGGCCCCCACCCCCGCCCGGTACTTCAGGTGGACGCTGGGCCACCGCTCCGGGGCCGGATCCACACTGTCGCGGCGCACCACGATACAGGGGAGCACGAAGCTCTGGAACCGGTCGTCTGGCGCGTTCCAGATCACAGGGATCCCAGGCATCGCCTGGCCACGGAGCTCCTCCACTCGGTAGGACCCAGGGTACGGGGGCGGATCTACGCCGTCGATGTTCACCCACCAGTCGTCATCGATCTGCTGCGCGCCCAGGTGACGCACCACGCCCAGATCGAAATCCGAGATCCACACGTCCCCAGTGGGCGCGGCTTGGACAAACGGTGTGACGGTCGGACTCATTGTGCAATCTTAGCCTGAAACGCTTTGATCATCACCTTCACCTGTTGCCCTGGGATCTTTTTCAGGTTGGGCAACGGGCTCACCCACTTGGTGAAGTTGGGATCTCCGAGGTACTTCTCCCACTGCGGATCTCTCACCATCCCCTTCATGGTCTGCTCCTTGAGCCGGTAGGCGAAACCCCAGTGCGCCAGGCGCTTCATCTTGATCCCGAACTCGAGGCGCAGTGCAGTGAAAAGCAGATCTGGAATCGAAGCCGGCTTCTCCACGTCGTCCTGGTGGTCCTTATCGTAGGTCGCGCCGGCCACCTTGAAGTTGTCCCGGTACTCGTCCAGGATTTCATCGTTGCGCTTGCGAAGGCGCACCACCTCATCCTCGGTAACCTTCCGGTGGACGTACTTCACCCCCTCCACACCCTTGGCCTCGCGCGGGAGCCGGTCAATAGTCCACGGCCCGTGCTGTACCAGGAGGGTCCCCAGCACCGTGATGGTCTCGCGCTCCTGGACCACGTAGACGGCCGTGGTCTCGTTCGGCTCGTCCTCGAGCTTCACGGCCTTCGGAACGGCGATCAGGGCATAGGCGTGCTGCCCGGGACGCAGCGAGGTGGCGATCTCTCGCTCCTGGATCGCGTCCCGGTAAGCGCGGCCCCACTTGTCCTCGGGGAGCTGCGAAACCACCAGCTCGCGGAACCTGTCCATGAACGTGCGGAGGAACACCTCCTGGACGCGCTTGTTGCGCTCCTCCCAGGTGCCCGTCAGCTTGCGGAGCCGCTTCCACCGGCCCGCTGGCTTTACCGCGAGCTTCACGCTAGTCCCCCACCACGGCGTAGTAGACGTTGGTGGCCGTGGCGCCGGTGGTGACGTAGACACTGGTCACCTCCGCGTCCAGGTAGAGCACCGCCTTGATCGTGGTGCTCGGCACCTTCAGGCTGATGGCGCGGTCCGCCTCGGTGCCCCCGAGCTTGATCACCAGGTCCTGGTCCGTCTCGAGGTACAGGAGGCGCCCGGTGCTGATGCTGGCTGGCATGGCGAGCTGGTAGTCGGTCTCCGAAGCTGGCACCAGCACGCTGTTGCCGCTGGCCTCCGCGAGCTCGTCCACGCTGTTGATCAGCTCCAGGCCAGAGCCGCCGCGCTCCACCAGAGGGTTGACCATGTTCTGCACCGCCGAAACGATGAGCCGAAACTGCCGCTGTAGATAGAGGGCCATCAGTCAATCGTCCACATTCCAAGGGCCTCGTCCGCCTGGCGGATGGCGCCCTCGAGCTTGTCTGCCAGGGCCGCGCCGGCCTTGACGGCCAGGGCCTTGGCTGCGTCAACGAACATGGCGAGGCCCAGGAGAACCGATCCGAGTCCCACGCCGCTCAGGGGAATGTCCATGCCGGAGGGCTTGTGCTTCATCGTGAAGCGCCCCTTTTCGTCTCGACCCTTCCCCTCGTTTTCCTGCACCTCAAAGCCGTGCTTTTTGCCGCCCATCACCTTGTCCAGGTTGCGCTGCCCGGCCTTGCGCTGGCTGGTCAGGTCGCGCGGGCCGATGATGGGCTCACCGGTGTCCTTGTTGATCAGCACGTGGACACCGTTGATTGTGACCCACTGGCCCTTGTCGCCCAGGTGCTTTTCGATGGTGGACGGCTTCACCTTCCCGCGCCTGGCCGCGCTTCGGAGCTTCACCTCGGGGCGCTTGCCGCCCTTGACCTTCAGATCGGTGCCTTTGAACGTGACGTTCTTGAACTTCACCGCCTCGTTCAACTCGGCCACGGCTTCCTCGAGCTGGGCGAGGTTCTCCTTGAGCTGATTCATGCCTGGTCTCCCCTTGGGCCGTTGATCAGCTCCGCGATGGGGTTGCGTGGAGCTGGCTGCCGTGGCGTCCCGGCCGGGCGCCGCTCGTACAGGTCCGGCTTGAGGAGCTCGAGGTGCTTCTCGCAGCTCCCCACCATGCGCTGGTCCTTGATTGACTCCACGGCCGCGTCTGCATCACGGCCGCACCGCCAGCAATACTGGGGGAGGTTTACGGCACCCAGGGGCCCGCGGTACTCCGGGTAGCCGCGCCCACCCATGGGTCCGCCGCAGTCCTCACCGAGGCACTCCACCAGGCGCCAATCCGTGGTGCCACGGGCCTCCTTGCCGGCGTGGAGCTTCACGCACATGGCGCACACGAAGCTGAATCCGGCCTTCATTGCCGCCGCTACATCTTCGGGGCCGATGGTGAACGCACCGTCTGGTCTACTTGAGCTTTTCACGCATCAGCCCCCTTCGAAGCTCGAGTTGAATCCGGTTGATTGCCATCTTCATCCCATGGCGCCGAAGGAACCAGTCGGTGGTCACCCAGAGGTGTTTGTTTCCCGGCACGGCGAACTGGCGCGCCAGCACCATCGCCAGGTCCTTGGCGCTTTCCTCGGTGGCATCCGGAAGCGCGTGCCGAATCCCCACCATGAACAGCATCACCAGCCAGTCCATGAGGTTGGGGAAGAACTTGAGATCTGGCTTGAGCTCCTTCATGTGGGTGCGGTCCACCGCCTCCGCCACCTGGCGGAGCTCGGCAACCGCCTCCGGCGATGGCTCTCCGAACAGCTCGAGGATGCCCCTCGAGATCTTCCGGCCGTCAGCTTCTACTGGCTCGGCCATGGGCTCGTTTTCATCATGGACGGTTCGCATCATCTAGTCCGTATCGGGTCCGCCATGAGACGCCACGATTCCGCGCCGCCACGCCTCGAATTTAGTGTTCCGCCGGAGGGTCAGGGTCCACCCGGTATGATCCAGCCGGGAATCGTCAATGATCCCATCCCGGCTCACTTTCGTCACATCGTAGTATTGATCCCAGGCGAACACCACGTCGCCCTCGCGCGGGCGCTCGGTGCCCTGGGTCTGCTCCTCCCAGTCGCGCACCGCGATGTTGATCTCACCATCCCACTGCTTCCGACGCCCTTCCTCGCCAGTGGTCAGGGAGCTCTGTGGGTTCACGCCAAAACATGGCATCCTGAGCCCACTGGGTAAATCCTTCCAGACCAGCGCGGCCGGCTCATCGTACAGCGCCGACGTGCCGCTCCTGGTGTCGCTATTGGCCTTGTCCAGACGGAAGTAGTAGGCGATCATACCGGCCAGGTCATTCACCTCCTGGGCGATACACTGCATGAACAGCTTGTCCTTGGTGTGAATCAGCCGGCCCATGAACTACCGCCCCCGCTTCCCGAGCCCCAGGGCGCCCTTCACCGAGTCGATGAGACCCTGGCCGAATCCAAACGGGTCACGCTGCTCCTCCTCGGTGACCAGGTAGCCGTCCACGAAGAGGGCCTCGTTCGCCTTGGCCGAAGGAGCCCCGATCCCACCACGCTCGTCTGGCTGTGGCGCCCCGGGTCCCTTCGGTTCTCCACCCTGGTCCTGGCCAGGCTGCGCCACCTGGGCCTGTGGCTTCGGCTTCGGCTTCTCAGGCGCCTTGGCCTTGGGGAGGCGCTCGAGGATCTTGGCTCCATCGGCCAGAATCTTCTCGAGACTCACCGCCGCCTGGTCCGCCTTGCCGTTGTCCACCATCTCCAGCACACCACCCATCCGCTTGGCCAGGGTCTCGAGCTCACCCTTGATCGTCTCACGCTGGGCCGCCAGCTTGGCCTTGGAGCCCTCCTGGAGCTGTGGTGCCGCACCGGTGATACTGGCGAGCTCGGCCCCAAACCAGTCCACCTCTTCCCCGATCACCTCGCGTGTAAGGCCGCTCAGGTGCGCCAGCTCGTTCATCAGGTGCTCGGTGTCGCTCCGCTTTGCCATCACAGTCTCCTAGTACGGGTCTCGGCCCGTGATCGCGTAGTAGTCACGATCCTTGGCCACCCGCACCGCATAGGGCTCGCCCTGGGTGTGCCGCTGCCAATCACGGGCGCGTCCCTTCCCCGTGAGCTCAATCATCCGCCGGTCGGGGACGCCCCCCTTGGACTTCCGCCGCTTGGCGTACTGCCACTGGACCATCTTGCGCCTGGCGATCATCTGGGAACTCTTAGCCGGGCTGTGGTGGAACTTGTACCCGGTTCGCTTCCCACGCACGTAGATCGCCCGAACCATGTGCTTATACATATTGGCGTGCGAAACGGCCGCCTTGTACTTTCCTGGCTTTCCCTTGGGACCCTTGCGCCGGAGAATCGCCTCCGGTGGCTGGCCCTTTCGTGGCTTCACTGGCAGGTTGCCCGCGCTCCTCGAGGTAGTATCCAGGTTCGCCGGCCACGGCTCCGGGTACTCCGGCCCGGGTGGCCCCGGAATCGGGATGCCCTTGGAGTCGAATCGCGGGCCTTCCTTGCCTGGCTTCGGAGGAGCTCCACCTGCATGGCGCTGCGTCGGGATCTCCACCCGGCCACCCGGCTCATCCTTGGGCTGCTTCTTGGGGATGCCCACCTTGGTGCTCGGTGGCTGTGGCCGAGCTGCCGCCGGTTTCGTGGTAGGCTTCTTGACTTCCTTGCGCTTCTTGAACAGGTCCTTGAGCCGCTGGGCCGCCCGGGACTTGAGCTCCTTGGCACGCTGGATAGCCGACTTGGCCACCTTCCTGGCCCCGCGCAACACGTCACCGAGCCGCTCGTCTAGCACCTCCTGGCCGTAGGTGGCCACGGGCACCGGGACAGAGCTCTCCGCCATGGCGCGCATCGCCCGCGCACGCGAGGCGATGGGGTTGGGCTTGGAAAGGGAGACCAGCATCCTACTCCTCGAGCACCCCGGAATCGTCTACCACCTGGCGCACGGCCTCGAGCATCACCTCCGCCGTCTCGGGTGACAGGTCCACCTGGCCGCCGGCCTCGAGGAGCCCCATGGTGGCGAGCTCCGCGTTCACCGCGCCCACGGCCGCGCCCACCAGGCGCTTCCAGTGGTCGGCGTTGAGGGCCACGTTGCCATCGTCCTCGAGCTCGAGGCCCAGGCTGTCCGCCTCCGGCACGTTCTTCAGCTTGGAGCTGCCGTTGCTCCCCGGCTTGTCCTTGGAGCACTTCTTTCCGGCCGCGCCGGCTTCGCTCACCAGGGACAGGACGTTGCTCAGACGATCCTTCAAATCACCCTTCATCACGGACTTCTGGGCATCGGACATGATTCTTTCCTCCGCCGCGGACTCACCGCGGATTCTCTGCACCGCTGTTCCCAGGGCGCGCTTTCTGTGCCCGAGCTTGGTAGCAGCGGACACCTTTTTCGACGGCTTGACCCCCTTCACGGCTCCCCAGGTGAGATACCTGTGACTCATCTTGGGGAGCTTGGCCGTCTTGGCCGTAGCGTGGTGGGGGCCTTTTTTGCCGCTCATAGGCTACACACCTTTCACGATTTTCTCGTACTCCGCATCCTTGTTGGCCGCGTCACCCTGGCGAGCGAAGTAGGTAGCGCGGCCGGTTCCCTTCCTTGTCAGCTTGCGGGAGCCCTTGCGTACCTGTCCAGCCTTTTGCATGGCCGCCGTGCAGATGGCGAACGCTTTGGACAGGCCCTCCTTTCCCTTTTCGCCTTTCTGGTACACGTCCACCACGCACCGGCGGATCCCACGTGGGTTCTGGCTCACCAGCTCTCCCTCGCTGTCGCGCTTCTCGCGAATGGGCACCAGGCGCTTGCCGCCATCGAACACCCAGGACGGCTCCCCGGTGATCTCAGGCTCCGGGTGCGTCCAGAGCTCCCACTCCCCCTCGTCCTCAAGCTGGTGGGCCAGGCCCTCGTATAGCTCACGGATGCTCATCGATCACCTCGTTCCCAGGAGCCAGTGGACACCTGGTGTACCCAGTTGTTCAGTGCGGCGTGGGCCTGGCGGAGAGAGCCATGGAACTGATCCACCGTGGCTTGCTGTGCCGGGTTGAGGTGCCTCCGCCTCTCCCTGGGAAAATCGTCGCTCATGGCGATCTTGGACAGAAAGTCATTCCACACCTTTAGGGCACGGCGTGGGTCTCCTTTCCTGCGTGCCTCGGTGAGCCCCTCGCTCTCCTGGGCAAACATAGCCGCGATGCTGTTGGGGTCATCCTGGGCGCCAGGCACGCCCTGGGGCTTTCCACCGCCAAGGCGCTGGCCATCCGCCAGGAGACCACGCATCGCTCCCAGGCGCTCGCGCACGTCCGCGCGATCCCCGAGGGTAGCAATGGACTCGGTGCGCCCGCGCCGCTTCCCCTTGCGCTTCCCTTTGCCTTGGAACCGCTCCCAGACCTTGGGCCACCGCTTCTTGACGGCCTTGAATACCTGGTCCTTGTGCTTCTTGTTGTCGGGCCACGTGGCGTAGGTCAGCGCGGTCATCGCCTGCTTCGCGCTCTGGATCGGAAACAGCCGCTCGCCGGGGATGGCGAAGTCCTTGTCCGATAGCGCCTCCCGCGTTGACTGGGCCATCTCCCCGAAGTGCTCCGCATCGTTCACCTGGTCCACTGCGCCCTGCAATCGGTCCTTGATTTCCATTCTGTCCTCCGGAGACCCTCTTGACTCTTACTCTCCAAAGGGAGAGATAAGGTTAATTAAGCAGAAGCAACACCCGTGCCAAGTCTAGTAGTCGCTGGTGTAGTCCACGTCCACGTAGAAGCCTCCACCCTTGATCCAGTGATACCAGACGATGGGGTGACTTCCCGGCTCACTCAGGCCCACCTGGTCCCCGAGGGGATGATTCTCGGTGAGCCCAGCTTCTTTCATAAACTTCAGGAGCTGGCGCTCCATGTTGCGTGTGTACTGGGCCAGGTCCTGGGTGAACATGCCCTTTTTGCCCACACCAGCCGGGGTGGGCTTGTAGAACGTGTCACCCTGTGGGTTGGTGTAGGAACCGCCACCAGCCTTTGTGCCCTTGAGCACCTTGGAAAAGCCGTTGCCGGTAAGGAGCCCGACAATGCGCCTGGTCTGCGGGGTCATCTTGGACTCGAAGAGGCGCTCGGCCTCCTCCGTGATCTCCCCCACCTTGCGGATTCTGTCGCTGATTTCGCTCATGGCTTCCTATCCCAGGGACGGCCACATCAGGATGGTCACGTTGTAATCCTTGCGCCGCCGTTGTTTGTTCTTGGGGTTGTACTCGTCCGCGCGCACCACGATGCCAGCCGAGCGGTCTGGCATCTCCCACCGCTTGAACACGGCCTTGACGAACTCGCGCTCCCCGGCTTGCTCCTCGGTGGTGCCGTGGAGCTGTGGGTCGCGTTTGGCGAACCGCGTCACCACTCCCAGGAGCTTCTGGAGCTGCGCCGCGTCCATGTCAGCATTGAACCGATGGGCCTTGTCCCGGATGCCCGAAATGGACACGCGCTTCTGGTGACGCATCCGGAGCTTCTTGAACCAGTCGCGGAGCTTGCTGGCATCCGTCTCCCAGTCCATGACCGTCTTGTCTTGGCGGTCACTGATGCCACTCAGGAGACGAGACCCCTCGGGGCTATCGTACATGAGGAGAGTCATCCGCGCGTAGTAGCCGGGCTCTCCCCCGTCACGCAGGTACATCCGGTAGGCGCGATCATCGTCACGCCACACGGTCTCGTCCGAATGCTCCCTGGTGAGCCGAATCGCCGGGTCCTTAGAGCTCCGCACCCACACGACACCGTTCGGTGAGCTCTCTCGCCGGTACTTCGCCGCCCGGGCCCAGGAGTCAATCATGCGCTCGGCCTTGCCGTAGGTCTCCCACGCCTTTCCGTCATCCTGGATCGGCCCATCGTAGCCGTACTCCAGGTCTCCCCAGGAGCCCCACCTGGTGAGGTGCCTATCGGCCCGCTTGAGAAGCGAGTCAATGTCCTCTGGGGGAGGGCCGTAGCGGTAGTCTGCCGGATCGTACTGATCTTTCCGAAGCGTGGCCCGGTACTTCCCGCCGATGAACCGCGCCTTGGCTTCGGTCACCAGGGCGCCGGCCGCGTGTAGGCGCTCGCGGAGCTGCATCAGGTCTCCCCGAGGGCCGCCGGGGCGAACATCACGGTGGCCCGCAGCTCGGTGGTGGTGGGCGTGCCCGTGGTCACCAGCTTGAGCTTCTGGCCAGGCAGGAGAGTGACCCGATTCGCAGCGAGGAGAACGTACACCACACTCGAGGTGCCAGTGAGCCACGCCATATCCCCGGCCACCGGGTCCACGATGTTGAGGGTCCAGGTGGACTGCCCGGCACCCTTGAACTGGAACCCCATCACCTCCACGGCCCGTTTCTCGGAGCCGGTGAACTCGAATAGGCCACCATGACTGTTCACGGTGTCCTTTGGGTACACCTTCACGCCGTCTGTGGTGACCGGATCAGTGGTCGGGAGCACGCCATCGAAGTTGTCGCCAACGTCCATGACTTGTGTGATTGCGAACATGCTACGCCTCCACCATCCCGCGATCCCACAGGGACGCGATGTAAGGCTTCACGCCCTTGCCCTTGGCCACCAGCTCGCCCCACCGGCACCCCGTCTCGAAGTCGAAAGCGGAGTACACCGGGGCGCGATACAGGGCGCCGTTCCGGAGGTAGTATTCGTGCCCGTCCAGGAACCCAAGATGGCCCCAGCTCCACTTCATGCCCTGGTAGGTCGGGTGCTCGTAAGGCTGCACCCCATGGACCATTTCCTGGAGCTCCTGGAAGTCCTCGGTGATGTTCTTCGCCATGTGGGTCGTCTCCTCTACCCAGTGATGATGGCCGGCGGAGGCATCAGGGCCATGAGCTCCCTGTCCAGCCGCTCAAAGTCCGCCTGGGCCTCCTGGAGCAAATTGTCACCATCCAAGCTCACATTGCCCTGGGCCGCCGGCAAGCCCCCGGTGTACTTGCCGCGAATCCTGCCCAGGATGTACTTGGACTCCGCCAGGGCACGCTCCCTGATCAGGAACGCATCCTGGGGAGGAACCATGGACAGGTACTTCGAATCGAACGGGGTCTCGTACTTGTAGACGATCTTCTGCGCCACCATGTTGTCGCTCGGACGCGGCGTGATGGTGAGCACCTTCGTTTGCGAGTTGAAAATCCAGTCCGCGTCCACGGACAGCACCCGCGCGCCCGTCTCCCTCATCTGTTGCCACTGGACGATCCCACTGTAGAAACCACCCTGCCCCTCGTTCTGGAGATACCAGTCATAGGGATAGCCTTGCACGTCCAGGAACCCATCCCAAAGGTACTCCAGGTCCCACCCGTAGTCCGCCACGAAGTAAATGTCGATGATGCCCACCACGGGCGGATCTACCGCGCTCAGATCGTACTCGGACTGATCGGTGACCAGTTGGAGCTCGGCCTCCTTGTACCAGCCCCTGTAGGCGCTCCACCAGATGAACGCATCGGTGATCGCCTGGTCCACCTGCTCCTCGTCCAGCTCCACGCAGACCACCGGGTGACCCAGCTTCCGCATGATGAACGAGCGGATGTTTTCGATACCCAATGTGGCCATCTAGTACCCCGTATCCAGGTCCCCCTCTAGCTCCACAGCGTCGAGATCTTCCTGTACCACCCATGCCGGCCATCCCTCGAGCTCGGTGTGCTCCACCAGGCGCACACTGTCGGTGAATACATCGATCTCACCGAGGGCCGGGAAGTTGACGGTGACAAAATGCGGGCGAACGTCCACCACGTCCCCGCGCATCCCGTGGAACGGCTTGTCCTGGCCCCTGGCGGCCACAACCTCCACCGTGGTGCCGCGTCTCACCTTGCCGCGGACCTTCGGCGCCTTGCGCTTCTCGCCCAGCACGGTGCGGGCGTACTCACCCTCCCAGGTGTTGCCAGTGATCACGTCCTGGACAACACCGAACAGCGGATCTCTCCACTCGTTCGCCGCCGCCGCCGCTTCCTTTTCGGCCTTGGCCATGAGCTCCGCGCGCTTGCGGGCGCGCCCGGCCCGGATGTTGCGCCGCTTGCGCTTCCGGAAGCCCATGAGCTTCTCGTACTCCGCCTGACCCTTGGACTCCCACCACCGCCAGCTCGCCGTGGCCAGCCGAGTGAAAAACTCTTCGCTGTGCAGATCCATGGTCGGATCGTTCCGGTACTTGTACCGGAGCCCCTTGAGGAGCCGCTGGAAACCCTTGATCGCCACCCGCTTGGTGTTGTTGTCCTGGCCGTAGGTCTTGAAGGCGTGGGCCTGGATGATGTTGTTGAGCTCCCGCCCAGGAGGGAACCGCTTGCTCGGGTCGCTGTGAACAGCCACCTCGTCCAAGTAGGTGCCCCAAAGCCGGGGCCGGGCTGGCCAGATCATGAGCGCCTCCAAGTTGGCACAAGATGTGCTTCTGCTTAATTAACCTTATCTCCCCTCTTAGAAGAGAAGAGTCTTGAGTGTCCCTGACGCCTACTTGCGTAAACGCATCGCCGCCGGAAGCCCATCGTTCAGAAGATCGTAGAGCTGGTTACGGTACACCCACGCCTTTTGGAGCACCTTGGTGGCATGGTTCTGCGCCGCCTTGGGCAGCTCATCCCATTCGGCCCCCTGATAGGCTTTCAGGATCTTCATGATGGGCCTCATGGACGATTCGAGCTGCGTCAGCTCCACGATGATGCCACCGGAGCCCTGCTTCGCCTCGTCCAGGAGTTCCACCACGTTGTCGATACGGTCCTGCATCGGCTCACTCCTTGGGGGCGTTCTTCGCCTGGCGCACGATGGTGCGGGCCGTGGCGAGGTTCATGCGGGCCCCGGTATCACGCACGCGCTGGAGAAGAACGGCCGGGTCTGCGTTGGCCACGGACTGCACCGTGGGGAAACCTGCCTCCGCCAAGGACTCGGCCCGGCTGCCGCCCACGCCGTTGATCACCGTCAGGTCCTCCGGCTCCACATCGTCCTCGAGCTCCTCCTCGGGCTCCTCTTCGGGCTCGGGCTCGGGCTCGGGGGCCGGGGGCACGATGGCCTTCGGCTTGGGCGCGGGGGGCTCGGGCTTGGAGCCGGTCTCCACCAGCTTCTTCTTGCCGTCGCCGGCCGCTGGCTCCTCGCTGCGCTTGAAGGCTGCCGTAGTGGTGCCCTTGGGGGGCTCCACGTCGCGCTTGGGCCGCTCGGCCCGGGCCGTGCCCCCGGTGGTCACCTGGTCACCCGTGGGCGCGTAGACGAGCTGCGGGGGGATGTTGGGGAAAAGCTGGGTGGTGTACTTCTCCCAGTGGTCCCCTTCCACCACGGTCTCATCGGTGAACAGCACCCCGTTGAGCTTGAACCGCTCCGCGGGGTACTCGGGGTTGCGTTTGTACTTCCGTGCGTTGGCTCGGGTGGCCATGGCATACTCCTCCCTACGGTCTCATCGAATGTCCAATCTGGGGTAGGCCGAGCACCGGCGTGTTCCGCCAGGTGCTAGGAAACGCTGAACGTCGCGGCGTGCTGGTCCGACGTGTCCACCATGCGGCGACCGCCGACAACCCACGCCTTCAGGTACACCACCTGATCGGCCGCCGCCGGGATGCTCACCGTCACGGAGAGCTCACCTGCGTCGGGGGTCACCGTCAGGCGATTCGTCCCGGCGCCCGCGTCGATGGTCCCGGTGGCCGCCGTGTCCAGCGTGGCATCCTCGGACGGAATGAGGCAGTCCTCATCATCGAACACGCCGAAGTACATGGCCATGTCGGTGCTGTAGGCGTTGCCGTACAGGTCCTTGATGTCGAACCCCACGGCCGCCAGATCTGTGGCGTCCGCCGCCGGGTCCGCCGGGGTCTTGGCCACGGCCACGATGGGCGGATAGTCGTCGTCCTCGAGCTCGCAGACGATCTGGACGGTGGAGCTGGCGTACAGCTCCTGCATCTGGGCCGCCTCGTCCACCGTGCGACCGGTGAGGGCCTTCGTGGTGCCCGCTGCACAGCTCACCGCTCCGGGCATCGGAACGGGGTTTGCGCTGCGATTCACACAGGTGATTTTCATGTTGGAATCCTCCTCCGCAGTAGCTTGAAACCTGAAGTCGGATCCAGCGGGGGTGACTGCCGCGGGAGGTGGTCACCCCCGCTGGGATCCTGAACGACACGATCTCACGCTACGGGGTGTTGTCCACCTCGAGGGCGCCGTAGAAGTTGCTGTTCATCAGCTTCGTGGCGTACCGGGTCCGGAGCCCCTTGCGCGCCTGGAAGTTGCCCGGATCCAGCCAGGTGCTGGTGATCTGGAGCCCCACGTAGGGGGCGTAGGCGTAACCGCTGTCGAGGAAGGTGCTCCCCTTGAGCCCGACCACAGCCTTGCCAGACTCGAAGTACGGATCCACGATCACGCGCCAGCGGTTCTGGAGCGTGCCGGCCTCGAAGATCCCGTAGCCCTGGGGGGCGTTCGGGAGCGGGAAGCCGGGGCGCCCGCCTGTGCCGATCCCCTGGATGGGGTCGGTCTGGGAGAACACGCCCTTGAAGTCGCCGTGGCGGCTCAGGGCCGAGATCACCGTGGACACGTCGGGCGCGCACACGATGAAGTTGCCCGGACCGCGCTTGGTGCGGGTGTGGATCTCCGTGGCGATCTTGTCCAGCTTGGTGAGGATCCCGGAGTAGTGCTCCACCGGGCTCCGGCCGGGGGGCACCGTCGCGTCGAAGGTCTCCTTGTTGGTGCCGGCGTCCGCCGCCACGTACAGGTCCTGGATGATCTCGCGGTCGATCTCCAGCCCGATCTCGCTGGCCAGGCCGCCCACCAGCTCGGACTCAATGTCCAAGCCCAGCATGGCCCGCATGTCGTCGGCCGCCTCGGAGCTCCACAGCGCCTTGAGCTTCCGGCTCCACGCCTGGACGGGCTCGAGGGAGATCTCGACGTTCACCTCGGGCACGTTGGCCGACGCCGCCTCCATGGAGAACCAGTAGTTGGCGTAGATGGGGGTGAGGTTCTTCACGTTCGCGGAGAACGTGATGTTGAAGTCGCCGCTGGCGTAGGTGACCGTGGACGCGGCGCCCGTGTCACCGGCCAGGGTGCCGGATCCGTCCGCATCGTAGATCCGGAGCACGTTGTCGGACACGTCCACCGTGGTGAACTCGAGGCCCGCGCGGCCGAAGTTGTCCTTCGGCACCACCGGGAACCAGTCCAGGGTCCCGGTGTAGTTGGCCGTGGATCCGTCTCCGGTGTCCACCAGCTCGTGGTACACGCGCTCCGAGCTGTAGAACCGGTCGAAGTTTTGGATCATGTTCTGACCCGCGGTGACCGATCCCTTGCTGGTGCCGTACTTGTACTCGAAGAAGAAGATCCCGCCGATGGGCGCGCTCATCGGCTGGACGCTCACCAGGCCGTTGGCGAACAGGCTCGCCCACACGCGGCGGACCAGCGGGAAGATGAACTTCACGTAGTCCGGCACGGCCGCCTTGGTGGTGGCCTCGCTGATGATCCCGGACTTCCGCACCTCGTCGCGGAGGTGGTTCATCTGGTTCTCGAAGAGGCGCGCCAGGTTGCGCCGATCCCAGTCCTCATCGATCCCGTCGAGGAGCCACGCCCACTTCTGCTTGAGGATCTCGTCCACCCGGTCCTGGCCTCCGAAGCCGCCCGGGGCCTTCACCATGTCTCTTGCCTGCATTTCTGCCTCCTAAATCCGGTTCACGCGCTCATTGCGCGTTGGTTTTCCTGGAAGAGATCCCCTAGTAGGGCCCCTTGTCGTCGTCGCGTCCTTCGGACAGGCCGCAGAGCTTCCGGAGCTCTTTCTGGCCCACGCCGAACAGATCGTAGCCGTCCTCGGTGAGGGGCACCTGGCCGCCGCCACCCTCCGGCATGTGCATGGCGCCCGTGAACCCCTCGGTGAAGTCCTGCGGGTCCTCGTCCCCCTCGGTGAGGTGGGACAGGCCGCCGCCGAACTCGGACGAGATCTGATCGAACTCGTCCGACAAGGGATTGGCCGCCTCGAAGGATTCGATCAGCCGGTCCACGGCACGCTTGCCCTCCAGGCGCACGTTCTCCGCTTGCTCGCGGATGGCGCTGGCCTGGGGATGGGCGTTCAGGCGCTGCTCGAGGTACGCCTTGGTGCCCAGGGCCTTGCCGAGCTCCACGGACTTGCCCAGGGCCCGGCGGAGCTTCTCGTTCTCGGCCTTCATGGCCGCGAGCTCCGCGTTCTCCTCCTCCTGGCGCGTGGTCTCGGTGAGCACCGACTCCACCGTGCTGGCGAGGGCCTCCTTGAACTCTTCGATGGACCCGAAACGGGACAGGTCCCCGAGCATCCCGAGGATGTGCTCCTTCGTGTCCACTTCCTCGAGCGTGCCCAGTGCGCGCTCGGCGTAGTAGCGACAGGAGAGCTCCTCGGTGATGCCCACCAGCTCCTCCACGGCCGCCTCGAGCTGGGAGATCTGCTCCTGAGCCTCCTCGAGCTTGGCCCGGGTGTCAGCCAGCTCCTCGTCCTTGTTCTCCAGGACGGCGTGCTGGTCCTCGGTGAGCATCAGGGGCCGGAGGAGCTTGATCACTCCCTCGAGGGCGAGCCGCGAGCCGCCCACGGACGGGTCGCTCAGGAGCTCGCTCCGCACCTGGTTCTCCACCTCCGCGCGCTGCTCCTGCACCATGGACAGGAGCTTCTCACGCATGTCCTCGGTGTCGGGCGCCGCCGGGGCCGGCTCCACGCCTGCCACGGCCTCTGCCTGGATCATCTGCACCAGCTCGGGGTGCGTTTCCTTCAGTTGCTCGAGGGTGAGGGGCATGTTCTCCTCCGGATCGTCGGCCTCGGTGGTGAACTTCGGCCAAGACGTAGCGTTCGCCGGGTCCGCCACGGCGTCAAAGGACAGGAGCCGATAGTCGTCTTGAACCTCGCTCATGCCCTGTTGGTTCTTGCGGGTGGTCCCCACGCCACGGCTGGAGACGCCCACAACGCCTCCGCTTTCGATGATGGACTTCAGGATGCGCCCGTTGGGGGTGTCGAGCACTCGCATCTCCCCGATGACGTTGGTGCCATCGAAGGTCAGTTTGGTGATCAGGTGAGACGCTTCCTTGAGCGTGGTCTTGCCGTCCTGTGGGTGGTCCAGGAGTCCGAACAAGCTGCTCGTCTTGATCTTGTCCTGGAGCCGGGACAGCTCACGCTCCCAGAGCTTGCCGGAGTACACCCGGCCGTTGGCCGTTGGCACTCCTGCCCGGGCAAAGGGCCCGCGGGCTACCATGCCCCCGGAGCCCTCCCGGTCCTCCACCAGCTCGAATCGGAATAGCTGGCAGTCTGTGAGTACCTGGTCCACGGTGGCCTCCTAGCGGTGACGGATACCGAACATGAGGGCGACTTCGCCGCGGATCCCCTCGAAGGGGTCTTCCTCGTCCTCGTCCTCATCCTCGAAGAACAGGTCCTCGTCCTCGTCCAGCTCCGCGCCGAACAGACCCTCGCTCTCCACCACCTCCTGCTCGAAGGGCATCCGCCCCTCGTCCAGCGCCACCAGGATGTTGGTGTCGTCGGCGTAGTTGGCCATGGCGAGGGCTTCCGCGTGAAGCTCCGCGAGGTGCTCGTCCAGGAGCCGCTGGTCCTCCACGCTGATGGTGCCGTCGCGCTCCTCGAGGGCGCCCAGGAACTCCCGGGCCTCCGCGGCGATGAGCTCGCAGTAGTCGGCCGCCTCGTCCAGCGGGAAGTGAATGTCCACGTAGCTCTCGTCCAGCTCGCGGAGACCGCCGGCCGTGGCCGTGGCCGCCTTGGCGATGTTGGCGTAGCCGGCCGCGTACTGGGAACTGTCCTCGGTGTGCTCGAGGGCGTTGATGATGGACCCGAGCTCGGACAGGTCCTGGCCGCCTGGGTACTCGGTGCTCGAGCCGAGCATGGACGCGAAGCTGCGCCGGGCACCCTTCACGGCCTTTTTGCCCATGGACTTGGCCTTGGCGTAGAGCTTCTTGAGCTTCTTGAAGCGGGAGCTCTTGCGATACCGCTTGGCCTGGGACTTGCCGCGCCCCTTGCGATACCGCTTGGCGTCCTTGGCCTTGGCGAGACGCTCGGCGCGAGACGGCTTCTTCTTGCCTTTCTTGAGGAGGTTCTTGAAGAACTTGACGATCTTGAACTCGTCCAGCGTCTCCACGTCCTCGGGGAGCTCGTCCAGCTCGTCCTCGGTGACGGTCAGCATGGCCAGCTCCACGTCCTCCGCCGGCACGCCGGCCTTGAGGGCTTTCTTCTGAAGCGCCGCCATCTTCGTCTTGGCCACGTTCATCTTCTTCTGCATGGCCGCCTGCTTCTTGTCGGGCGCGGGCGGGGCGTCCATCTCGTCCAGGTGGTCCGTCTCGTCCACCGGAAGACCCAGGTACTGGAAATCCTCGGCCAGGGTGTGGATCGGTCGGTTTTGCATCGTGCTCCTCCGTGATATTCGTTGAGCCCCAGCCGGGGCGTCGTTTCAGCTCACAAATTCCGTGGCCACCCGACGCACTAGCCGGGCCGTCACTTCCACCTGGGGATACTGCCGCGCCACCTGGTCAAACAGCCAGCCGCGCGCCGCCACAGTGTCCGGATCGTTGTCCTTGGCCGCCTCGCTCATCAGGTGGCAGAGAGCCTTGAGCTCCACCAGGTAATCGGAAGCGATGGTCTCGAAATGCTCGGCCGGCCGGGCGATGCCCGAAGCCTTGAAGGCACCAGTCGATTGGTACTCGCCCCACGCCTCGGTGGTCTGCTCCCAGAGCTTCTCCAGGCGCTCGGCCATCACGCCCACGTCCGCCTCCACGGCGGAAGCGTACTCGCTGGCGTCCTCGAGGAGACCGTCACGGTACAGGGGCTGGTAGCGAGGTTGAGGGGTGTAGGAAAAAGCGGAGCCGGTGGTGCCCCACACCAGGCGCTGAATGCGCTCATGGTCCTCCGCGTAGAACGCGCGCCATGGGCGCTCCTGATCGAACATCCCGGAGAGGTGCTCGCGGAGCTCGCGGAGCTGGTCCACCGGGGCCAGCATGGGAGCCGCTTCGATCAAGGTACGGATCTGATCACGGGCCGATGAGAAGTCCCCAGCCACCAGGGCCTCCACCGCCTCCGATGCAGTGCGCTCCACGAAGCGCCTGCCATCCTGGCGCCCGCGAATCACCGGGAGCTCCACTGGCTCCACCTTCGTGATGGAAAACCCGTCACCGGCCGGCTGGTAGCTGGCGCGGTAGACGTTGCCGTCCCCGTTGGCCACCACCACATGCTCATTGAACGTCGCAATCACGTTCAGGTCCTGCCCGGTCTCGGATTCGAATCTTGCGTGGCTGTCCTCTACCGCCTGGATCACTCGACCCACATAATCCTCGATGGATCCGCGGGTCACTTCTGCGAGCACATTGGCCGGAATCAGTCCGCTCATCGTGGCCGTCCACTCCCAGTAACGGTGGGCTCAAGGCAGAGAGATCCGGTGAAATACCAGGAGAGTCTCACTTCTGTGGAGAGATCACCTTTTCGCATCGGATCGCCTCTGAATCCTTGTCATTATCAATACACGGTTCTACACGGGTCAAGGGAAAAAAACAAGGAGGGTCAAACACTTATATAAGTGTTGTGTAGGTTCGGATTCGAATCAGCGAGGCATCGGGGACGTGCGGAGCGCCCCGCGGACTTCGCTCATGAACGCCTGAAGCTGTCCCATCTGCATCCCCAGGCGCCGGTTCTCGGTGAGCACCTGATCCAGTTGGCCCCCAAGCCGTCGCTCGGCCTCACGGCTTCCTGCAAACAGATCTCGCTCCACACCGTACAGCTCTCGGGGGCGCGGGGGCGCGGAACGGTTGTCCGTGAGCATTCTGTTCGGGCTCCTGGCGGGGAGTCCCCTTGATTCGAATTGCCCTTGCTGGATCTTCATTTCCTCGGTGAGCTCCTCGCGGCGCTGCACCATCACTTTTTCGATCTCAGCGTCGGAAAAGTTGAACACGTTGGCGAGGAGCCAGTGCTTCGAAACGAGCTCACCCATCTGGGCAGCGAACGTGGCTCGGGTGTTCTGGATCTCGAGGCGCGCGAGCTCGAAGATGGAGCTCGGCACCGTCATGGCCAGATCGAAGTCCACATAGGCCGGATCGATCCCCTGGCTGGCGAGGTGTACCTTGGCCACCTTCCGCATCCCCGCCTTGTACTCGCGCTGGACCCGGAGCACCGTCCGGGCGAACCGCACGTCCTCCTGGGAGAGCGTGGCACGGCTCGGGAGGTTCTCATCGTAGCCCAGGTACGCCTTCGGAATCATCAGGCTGGCGTGGAGCTTGTCACGGAAATAGGCCACGTCTTCCACACCCGTCCAGGTGGGCGTGTTGAGCACGTCCGCGCGGACCACCTCACGGCTGTCGCGCACCGGGAGGAAGAAATCCTCATCAGTGGACAGGGGGTTGAATCGCAAGTCGAGCTGGCCGGTCCGTGGGTTCACGAACTTCTTTTTCTTGAGCTTCCGGCGCATCTCGTCCAGGTACTTCTCTGCGTTCTCGGTGGACAGCTTGCCCACGTCCACGTAGAACGCGAAGCGACTGGGAGCTCGGGCCAGCCGGCTGATCAGCGCCGCGTCCTCGAGGAGGATGAGACGCTTCCAAACCCACCTGCACGCCTCGAGGATCCCGATCCCGTACATCGCCCGGCGCCGGTTGCTCCGGAGCCGCATGTGGACCACGCGCCAGGGCTCGAAGAGGGCCACACCGCTGCGCGGCTCGCTCCCCACGCCCTGGTGGAACTGCATCCCCTCGAGCTGGTTGGGGTTCACCGTGAAGTTGCCCCTGAAGCTCTGCACGAAGCCCTTGAGCTCGCCCTGTTTCCCCTCGAGGCGTCGGCACGTGGGAGCTGGCAAGAAGTTGAGCCCCTGGACCCCGCGGGAGTTGACCAGGATCTCCTCGAAGTCGTTTCCGTACTTCACCAGCATCCGGATCGATTCCCACGCTTCATCGTCCACGTGGAGCCGTTTGTGGAGCATGGTGTCGAGCATCCCGCGGATCTGCTCGTCCCGACACACGGACCACATCACATGGTTGGTGCTCGGATCTGGAACCGTCGCATCGTCCGCGTAGATGTTCAATGCCGCGTTGCAGTCCGCATACTCATCCATGCGCTCGTAGTCGATCATCCGCGCCATCAGAGCGTTGGACACCATCAGGGCGTCCTGGACCACGTTCTGCCCGATGTGCTGGACTTGCAGGTTCCCGAATGGATCCATCGGGAAGTCCCCGACGTTTACCCCTCCGGCTGCCTCAAGCCGCTCCTCGGTGTCGCGGCTGAAAATCCCCCGAACGTAGTTGACGATCCGATTACCCAGGTTCGCCATCTGTTACCTCATCCTCGCGGCCCCTGGCCTGCATTGAATCCCACCAGAAGCCCGAGCATGAAACCGATCACGAAGCCAAGACTGGCCCCGGACACGAAGTTAGGCGCTACGGGCATCATGGGTACTGCTTCATCCATTGCCACTCATCGCTGGCTTGGGATCTAGTCTGAACGCGCCGACACCTCCGGCAATATCGGAACTTCTGCCCCCGGGCCGTGTACCACGAATGGCCGAAGATCCGGCACAGTATTCCACTGATGCGAGCCATGCTGGTGTCGCTTTCACCCCAAGATACTAGCCGGGATCGCGTGAGAAATCTATCGCTTGCGGATCCGATACCGACGCGGCTGCTCCGAACGGGGTTCGATGGAGCCGGTACGCTTGCACGTCAGGCACCGCCAGTAGCGCCCCTGTCCGTCCTCACCGGAGCGAAGCCTACCGCTCCCACAGGTGGGGCAATTCCGAGGCGCTTGGGGCCACACCAGCTCCTCTGGCTCCTCCTCCTGGCCCGCCAGGGGAAACACCAGATCGAAGGGATCCCGCGCCGCGGTCACGGGCGCGCGGGAGCTGGACGTGAATCGGTTGCCGGAGGGGCCGCGGGTGGCCGTGGCGCCGGGGCCGGGGGAGCTGCCGCCGGGGCCGGGGGCGCCTGGCAGCCAAACGCCTTCATCATGTCCAGGAACATCTGGACGGTCTTTTTCGCTTTCTCTGGTAGGAACTCGAGGGCCTGGGCCACGAAACACGCGCTGGCCTTCACCACAGGTAGCACGTCCAAGGGGAGACCTGACTTCTGGGCCTCCGCCAAGGTGATACTTGCCTCCGCAGTTGTGAACCCGGCGTTGGCCGTCTTCTCGGCTTGGGGCCACGTGACCGTCATGAAGTGCTTGAACTTGGCGTAGCAGCTCACCCAGGTCGGATCCGCGCTGTGGTCCTGCCCCATGCAGGCTCGGTACTTCACCGTCCCCGGCTTGTCCACCTTTTCGCAGATCGGGATCTTGCACGCATCCTGCTTTGCCTTGTCCGCCGTAGTCAGGCCGATGTTCGCCATGCTCAGGGCCGCCCGGCCCGACTGGACAGCCACCTTGGCCGCGAAGAACTTGTCCGCGCATCCGGTCACCAGCATCACCGCCAGCACCGCCGGGAGCACTCGCATCATCCGTTTCATCTTGGACTCCTCCTGGCCCCCTCGGGGCCGTTCATGGTTCGCCGGGCATCGCCCGGATGATCTTCCAGTCCCGCGCCGTTTCGCGCCTGGTAGCCGGCCGGCTTCGCACCTGGCGCCTCGAGCACCACACCCGGAACTCCTCCGCAGTACACGCGCCCACACGCGGGCCCCCGTGACCATTGCGTTCGATGTACTTGAGCTCATCGCCTTGCTTCGCGTACACGCGCCTGGAGTGAGTTGGGCTCTCGAATACCAACCTGGCCAACGAATTCAGATCTGCCTCGCCAATGCGAAACGAGCTCGCCATCGGCTCCCTCCTGGTGGCCCAGCCCCGGGCCTCACTCACTACGCCGGAGGCGTTCCTCCACACGTGCTCACCCCCACGTCTGCATACTCCCACAGCTTGTCCACTGGCACGAAGAACGGCTTGTCCAGGATCTCGAGCTCAAGTGTCTCCGCCTGGTCATCCCAGGCGTACCCGAGCTTGAACCGAAGGGTCCCGAAGAACTCGACCGCCCCGTCTGGTGTGCTCGGCATTTCGATGGCCGCCGCCCCGAGGCCAGCCCGGATGGCATCCATCACCTCGGAGGTGACTGCCGTATAAGTCCTGGTGTCCGCCATGCTGTTCTCCTCCTACAGCGAGGAGGGCAGCTTACCACGGACAGATCGAACGATGAAAGGGCGGGAAAAATGAAACAGTGCTGCTACGGTCCGCTCACCCGGACAATCACCGCTCTCTCGCCAGTATTGGCTCCACCCATGACTCGAATCCCGGACGGGAACGTGTAGTATCGCCCAGCGGCGGGACCATTCGCTCCACCGTCGCCGCCCATCTTCTTGAGCATCTTGTCCAAGGGCTCCCATACCATGTTGGCCATCGCCACCAGGTTGTCAGGGGCGTTGGGGATGCTTTTGTAGCCGATGTTGAACACCCGGCTGTCCCCCCGCTTGAGAGCTCGAAGGCGCTTGATCCCCTGCTTCTTGAGCTGGGCTTTGATCTTGTCTGCCATGCTGATGATCTCAGCCACTTGCTCCTCGCTCGCAGCTTCACCCATGGCGCCAGTGGCACCAATGGCAGGAAAGTCCACCAGGCCCTGGTGCCCTCGCTCCTCCCGGAGCAATGCGTCTAGCCGATCCATCGTTGCCTCCTTGTTCGCCGGCACGATGGCCGGGGCTTGCTTGAATTCGCGCCCCTATCCTAGCACTACCGGGCGCTCGCATTCCAGTGCTCACCGAGCTGCTGTAGCCGGAGCTCCAGGAGCTCGCTCTGGCGGAGTCGCTGGCACGCCACCCACACGTGCGCCCAGAACCCCACCGACAACACCATCCCGCACGCGCACACGGCCGCAGCGATGTTGTCCATGATGGTGCGGTCCATGATCCCGAACAGCACCGTCCCCAACAGGAACAGCGCGCCGAACACCAGGAACACCCACCCGATCATCTTCGGTTTCCGATCTTGTTTCATGGCTCCAATCTCCCCGGGCCACCACGGCCCGCAAATCAAACCCTCAAGACTCTTCTCCTCTAACAGAGAGAGATAAGGTTAAGTAAGAAGAAGCAACAGCCGTGCCAAGTTGAGGTGCTACTTGCGGCGCTGGGCATCGAAGGCCGCACGGGTGGCCTCCACCATCGCCCTGGTGGCACCGTTGATGTGCTCCCACACGCCGTCCAGCGTGGCCTCGGAGAGCTGGCCTCGCTCGAGCTGGGTTGCGAGCTGGGTGGCCTGGGCCCCAAGGGCGCGGAGGGCCGAGACGGCACTCTCGCGGTCCTCGCCGGCCGCCGGCCGGACAGTGGGCACGTCCGCCCGCATCCGAACCTCCTCTTTCAACTGTGCCGCGTAGCTCATGGTACACCTCGTCGGGCCGCTTTCGCTTGCTTGCCCTTAACTACCCTTATCGTGCCCGAAATATGGAGGGGATACAAGCCCTGTCAAGGGCTTAGACGAAAAGCTACCTGGTGATGTACTGCGCGTTCACGGTCGCGCGCTGCGTCACCTTGGCCGGATCGCCATCCTTGGAGTGGTTCCAGTTTCCGATCTGGAGGTACACGCGCGCCTGGTGACCCACCTTGTGGGTGGGGAGCTTGGGCTGCCGTTTCTCGTAGATGATGCTCTGCATCCCGAGCATCTTCCTGGGCCCCTCGTCCACGGACCAGCCGTGCGAACTCGCCCAGCCCTGGATGGCTCGCTTGAGCTCCCAGAGCTCCTTGCTCGAAAGCGGCTTCTTGCGCGTGCTCAGGGCGCTACTCATCTGGGTGTACTGATGTGGTGAGCCCTGATACTCCACCTTGCTGGTGAACTTCGGGCGCTTGATCCCAAGGGGCCGGAGCAATGGCCACAGGGCCGCCAGGTCCTTGGGCACGGTGTCACCCTTGATCAGCTTGGGGCGCGCCGCCTCGTCCAGGTCCTCGAGCCCAGCGTCCTGGCGGAGCTCACCCAGGAGCCCACCGAGGTTGTCCTCGTCCTCCACGGACACGACGTTGCGGTTGCCGCCGGTGGCGATCTCCTCCTTGAACAGATCGGTGAGGGGGCGCCAATCGTACTTCCGGTCCCCCTTCCACACCTTCCGCATGTCCACCATGGTCTCGTCCAGCATCTTGGGCTTGACGTTGGCGTTCTTGTGCTCGGTGTAGGTGGACACGCTGAATTCGGTCATCCTGGGCGGAATTCGCACGATCATGGTGTGCTTCCCCAGCTTGGACTTCGTGACCCACCGCCCGGACACGGTGCCACCGGTGCCCTTGTCCCCGGTGAACCCCTTGACGCTGCCACCGATGGCCTTGCGGACCGCCTGGTCCAGCATCTTGATGATCATCATCTTGGCCTGGTGAAGCTGCTCGGGGCTGGCTGCCTCCCCGAGCTCCTGGTCCTCGAGCTCCATCCGCCCGCGCCCGCGCCCGGTCCCGTGCGGACCCTTGCCGTCCTGGACGCCGCTGCCCCGAGGTTTTCGACCACACTTGCCCTTGGCCTCCTCGAGCTCACCGAGGAGCTCACCGAGGGAGTCCTGACCCTCGTTCGCGGCGAACGGGCTACGCTTGTTGCCCGTGCCCAGCACGTACCAGCTCCCGGTGTTCGGGTCCTCGAAGTAACCCTTTTCCCCGCTCAGACCGTGGCCACCGTGGAACACGAGTCCCTGGCGCTCGGCCCACTTTTTCAGGTAGCCCTCGGAGCCGCGCTTCACCAGCACATAGCCTTGCGAGCTTCCCCGGTCAGGCGCCTTGTAGAGGCCCGCGTGCTTTTTCATGATGCCCTCGTCCAGCTCCCGCCCCTCGGGGAACAGCCCGGGCTGGCTGCCGGAGGGCATCTTGCTCGCCTTGCGGCGCCGCTTGTCGCGCATCTTCACGCGCTGCGAGGGCTCGTAGTAGTCCTTGCTGGTGAAGTAGCGATTGAAGATCTCATCCGCCATCATCCGGCCGGAAATCCGCAGCATGATCCCGTAGAACACCAGAGCCGCGTTGTCCGGGACAGCCCGAAGGTAGCTGCCCATCTTCGGGTGAACCTTGCTGGCGTTCCGAAGGAACATCTGAAATGCCTTGCGGGGAGCCCTGGCGATCACGTCCTGGGCATCGGGGATGTTGTCCGCGCCGAAAATGGCCGGGAGCTCCTCACGCGGCGCCGCTTCGATGGCGTCTCGAGTCTTCTTGAATAGGAGCATCTCAGGCCCGTGGCCGCCCTCGTCCTTCATCATTTTCAGCAATGGCGCGTCCACCTTGAACGAGCCAAGGCGACTGCGTTTCCCGCCGCTGCCCGTGGCCGCCCGCTTCTGGCGCTCGTTCAGGAGCCCAGCGTGGAACAGGATGTTGTCCGACTCCTCGAGCACCACCCCCATGAGGGCGCCCATCCGTTGCTCGTCCGTGCTCTCCCAGAGGTGCTTTCCCCACTTGCGCTGAATGTCCATTGCCACCTTTCGGGGCGTGAGCCCCTTGGAGCGCCACTTGAATCCGTGGTGTCCCTCTTCCGTTTCGCTATCGACCCAGGACTCCACGCTCAGGGCCCCTCCGCTGCGAATCGGCATGATGTAGATCACGCCGAAGGGCACGTTCACCCCGATGGTGTCCGAGCCTTTGGTCCGGGAGTAGCTGGGGTTGGCGCCCACGGTTCCGTTGAGAATTCCGGCCACCTCGCCCCACCACTTCATGAACCCCGTCTTGTCTTCGCGAGCAATCTTGTCCAGCGTTTTCATCCTGTCACCTCTTGCGCGTCGTCACGGACAGCTTGGCCACGCCGAACTGGACGTTGGGCACCTGGGCCGTGATGGTGAAGTAGCCCGGCACGGTCACCAGGAGGGTGTCCTCCTCGTCCGCCAGGGCCGGCTGTTCGATGTACTTGCCGCCCAGTTTCGGGGCGAGCTTGCGGAGGGCGCTCCGGAGGTTCGCCCACTGGTCTCCCTTGGCCTCGCGATAGACCGGTTTGTACCAGGCCCGCTTCACCCAGTGGGGAGCCTTCGTGTTGCGGCGCCAGCCTTTGTCCTTGAGCCACTGGTCCAAGATCGGCATGAGCTCCCACGGGTCACGCCGCTGGGCATTGGCCTCGAGGATCAGATTACCGAGCTCGCGGACTGCCTGGAGGATGTGCTCCACCTGGGCGAACCGGGTATGCCTGGCCAGAAAACACTTCTCGCACTGGTAGTCCGTCTTGCGCTTCACGCCGCCGCACGTGGGGCACCTGGTCCGCTTCTTGACTTTGCGCTCCCCGCTGCCCAGGTCCACAGGGATGCTTTGCTGGTGGAGCTTGGCGCACCGTGGACACCACTTCGTGCCCTTGCCGGCCGTCTTGGCCAGCTTTCGCTTGCAGTCGATACAGCGCCCCAGGAGCTCACCCGTGTGGGCCTCCTTGCGCGTGGGGGGCAACCTGAAGTCGGCCAGCTTCTGGCGACGTGTCGCCGGCTCTGGCGGGGGCTCGAGGGGCTCCGGGTCCGCCTGAGCCGGCGCCTGGCGAGGTGGCCTCCGGGGGTTGGGCACACGTCGCACGCGCGTGCGGGCTCTCGTGGCCCGCTTGCGCTCGGCCGCCCCGGAGAAGTCCAGGCCGATCTGGCTCACCTGGGCCCTGAGCTCCATCAGGAGCTCCTGGATCGCCTCAAGGTTCATCCCTACCACCCCGGCGCCGGGCGCGCCTCGCGCGGCTTGAGCTTCACCTGGCCGTGAAGGAGCTGCATCCCGTATTCGGTCCAGAACTCCTTGGGGTTGTAGAACGAATCGATCTCCTGCCCCTGCTTCGCCAGGAGCACGAAGGGGAGGCGCTGGCTCTGGACTGCCTCGCTTCTGCGCCCGAGGCTCCACCCGTTGGGCAGGAGCACCGTGGTCTGCGGGTACATCTTGAGGGTGGCCAGCGTCTTGCGGAACACCTCCTGGGCGTCCAGCCCCTCGAGCTCATCCCAGCGCCCCGCCGTGGGGCCCTGGTAGAAGTAGCTGTAGGACTTCCCAGCGCGGCGGATCTTGACCACCGATCTCTGATCGGCAAGGCGAGGGCGCGCCTCCATCAGCCCGGACTCCTCGCGGAGCTGCCCGAGGAGCTCACCGAGAGCGTCCCCCTCGAGCATTTCGATGTTGCCCATCTTGCGGGGGCTGCCCTTCGGCTCTCCGCTCTCCAGGTCCAGCTCGAGGTAGTAGAGGTTGCCACCCTTGCCGGGCTTCTTGAGGCTCACCACGTAGGACTTGGCATCCGCTCCCGCGGTCACCACCTCCCACTCCTGGCCGTCCACTTCGATGGTCTCGTAGGGAACGGGGAGCATGTACTGGGTTGGGGCCATGGGGTCCTCCTACCGCTTCTCGCGGGTGGCGCTGAGTACCTTGAACGCCTTGTCCTTGCGGAGGCGTTTCAGCTCCAGGCCGGTGACGCTGGTGATCTCGTAGACGGTGCCGTGCTTCGGGTCCTCGCGGGAGCCCACGTTGCCGTACTCCTCCGCGCGATACCAGGGGTCCGTCTCCCTGGTCATCTTGCCGGTGGGCGGATTCACCGCCTTCACCTCCACACGCCACCGCACGTAGTCCTCCTCTTTCTCCTGGGGCTGCTTCTTGCCGGCGAGGAGGGCCTTGAGCTTGCGAGCGCGCTCGGGGTGGTACTTCTGATAGCCGGACTTGAGCCAGGTCTCGGTGCCCTGGCGGATCAGGTCATCCGCGATAGGGCGCTGAATGCGCTGCTCCTTGCCCATCGAATAGAGCTGTTTGTAGGTCACCGCATCGTCCGTCACCCGGGTCACGAAGATGCCACTGGGCGAGCTCGAGGCGCCCATGAAATACACCTGGTTCGGGAAGATGGTCATCCCGCCGAGCTTGCGGAGACCGCCGGACCCGATGGCGTACATGGTCTCGTCCAGGGGCTCGTCCGAGCCGCCGCGGATCTGCTCGAGTAGCCGGGCCAGCTTCTGGGTTCTGATGCTCATCGTGTTCTCCTGCTACTTGACCGCCAGGTCACCCTTGGCGATGTGAATGGTGGCCACCTTGGTGAGCCCCATGAACTTCAGTGCGCGCTTGGCCCCGGAGGCGTCCGGGGCCGTCATCACCAGGTGGAAGTCCGCCTGGCGGGGCTCCTGCATCCCGGGGAGCTGCACCTGCTTCAGGCGCACCGCCTGGCCGATGGCCTCGAGGGCCGGCCGCCGCATCTCTGCCCCCTCGTCCAACAGGAGCACCCCCTGGTTGGCCATGGTGAGCTCGCCTTCCACGTAGCGGCCGTTCCGCACCGTCCCGATCAGGCCCTTCATGCTCACCGTGTAGTGCGGGGCGCGAAGGGGCCCCTTCACCATCTCCGCGATGCGCCTGGCGATCATGATCCTCCCGGACCCTGGCTGGCCGGTCAGGATGATCGGAATGTCCTGCATGATGGCCTTCAAGATCTGGTCCACCACCTTTTTCCGGACCGTCAGGTCCCGGAACTGGGTCATCCCGGGCCGGCTCGCGCGGGCCTCGGTGAGCGGCTCCGGTTCGCTGGCTCGCGGCGCGCGGATGGTCTCCAGGAGGGTGCCCAGCTTGGCCGCCCTGGTCTCCTCCACCGGGCCCAGCTCGCTCAGGTACAGATACCCTGTACCGTCACCGGACTCGACCACGCACGCGGCTCCGCCGTCCGGGAGCTCGAAGCATGTCCGGCCGCTTTTGCTCACGGACTCCTCGAGCCCGAGCAATCCAAGGGCATGGGCAAAGCCTTTGCAGTCCTTGCTCTCGGTGAACGCGATCCACGCCGCTCCCGCCGGGGGGTCCGGCACTCCCAACGCATGGTCCCCATGCTTCGTGTAGGCCACGCTGTAGCCGCTGCGTTGCATCCGCCGGCTGATGGCCAGCATGGTCTTTCTGTACGGATGGCTGCGTCTCATGTGTCTTCCTTTACGCCGGCTTGTACTTGATCTCCACGGTGTCTCCCAGAATGCCTCGGAAGCCACTCCGGCTCGGGTCTCCGCGCCAATACTCGCGCCCCTTCAGGTAGCCCCATGTCGGATAGGGCTTCCTTCCTCGCGTGTTGTAGAGCTCGAAATGCTGATCTGCCTTTGATTTCGCCGGAAGGGGAACCTGTGCCCCCTTGAGCACACGTTCTTTTCGGACCACCTTGCGCTTGCGCTTGTCATACACCTCGTAATACTCGCGCACCGTCACCTTTGCGAGGGCCCACTTGCCAGGATCGGCTGGAACTGGCGACGGCTTGGCCGCTGGTTTACGTTTCACTCGGGGCGGGGGCGCCCACGCGGGGAGATCTCCGCCAGGCCCATCGAAACCCATGGCCCACTTGGGCACCTCGTCCTCGCCCAGTGCCTCTTCGCGGAGCTCACCGAGGAGCTCGCCCAGGGAGTCATGGTCCTCCTTGATCCCCTTGAGCACCCATGCCATGGCGTCTTCCTTGGTTTTGAAGCCGCTGGCCTTCACGTCACGGTTGCGGTAGTTGCGGACCAGCACGTCGCCGCGGGCCGCGCCCCACCCGGCTGCCATCGTTTTCCAGACGGAACCGAGAACCTTGTTCCCGCGCATGACTTCGTAGCTGTTGCCCTCATCGTTGTACTTTGGTGGAACCAATCTCGCCTTGGCCATGATGCTCTCCTACTTCGTGAGTCCGCTGATGGTGAGCCATTTCGCCTCGCCGTCCTTGCCGGCGTAGAAGCCCACCAGAGTCACTCGGCCGCTCCCGGTGGACTTGTACTCCTCGTTCACGGCGAGGCGCCACCCGAGGTACTTCGATCCGGATGGTGCGTACTTCTGCACCATGGCCTTGGCATGGCGTCCAATCTGCACCGGGTCGATAAGCGGAAGCCCTTGCATGTTGCTCGGAATCTTCGCCTCACCCAGGAACTCGCCTTCCAGCTCAGTGGCCTCGTACTGCATGGCCCGCTTCACCTGGAGAGGCTTCACCCACGCCGGGTGGCCGTCCAGGTCCCCGTAGGGGTTGAAACAGACCAGGTAGTGGCCTCTGTCCATGCTCCCCCGGATCAGCTTGAGGAGCGCCGCGGAGCCACCGGGGGCGATCAGCCGAACCAGGTCGCGCGGAAGGGGCCCCTGGGCGTCACCCTTGGTGGGGTACACGCGCACCACCTTGAACTGTTGGCCGTCCGCCTCGAAGGGCTGCCCGGGGCGCGGAAGGGGCGCCCGCTCCTCGAGGTACTCTCCTCCCAGCTCAAAGTCCTCCCTCACATTGGACTTGGGCTTCTTTCCGTCCTTGAGGGCCTGAACGATCTGGCGCGCAATCACCCTGGCACTGTTCCAGTGCGGATCCTTCACACCGTACAGCTTGGCCAGGTACTGCATTTCAGGCACCGTCAGGTTGGCCGCCTCCATCTTGCGCTGGAGGATGACAGCGAACGCATCGAAGCCGTACTGGTCACCCGGATACTCGCCGTCCAGGTGCCCCTTGCCCATCCGCTTGTGATAGGCGTAGAACTCCTTGGCCATCTTGTGCAGGTCCGCACCCGTGGCCTCCTCGAGACTGTCCTCGCTGCGAAGCTCACCGAGAAGTCTCTTGAGCTTCCCAGCCATCGCATCGCCCTCCAGTTGGCTGGGCGCGATCTCGCTCAGGAACACGTACCCGGTAAACGTGGCCATCGGCTTGAACGCTCCACGGAACGGATCCAACACCACGTAGGCGTAGACACCCTTGCCAGGGCCGATGAACTCTTCGCGCTCCACGCCGTTGATGTTCCCGCTTCCCTCGTGTCGCCACCCACCGCCGCGCTGCATGGCCGTGGAAAGCAAGGAGCGGAACTCATCGTACTGAGCTGGACCACCGGGAATCGGATAGCCCATGCCGTCCTTTTCCCGGTTGGTGTACTCGAAGGTGAGCCACTTGGTACCCTCTGGCGGATTCGGAATGCGGAACTGGCGCACTCCGCCGGACCGCCCTTTCACCTTGAAGCCATGCTTCTTGAGCGAAGATCCGATGGCGGAGATCAGCTTTGGGTAATGCTTGCTCATGGTGTTCTCCTACCGGTACTTGCCACCGCGGATTTGAAAGCTGTCCTTGGGCGCACGGCCGGTCTTCTTGTCGCCGTACATCTGAAGGGCGCCCGGGGTGTAGCCTTCGATCATCTCGCTGTCCGCAATGGTGACAAACGTGCCGATCTGCCCGGCAATATCCCCAGGGGTGCTGTCATCGGACATGGCTTGCTCGCCCGTCTTGTAGATGCTCCCGCCCTTCATGGTCTTCCCGGTGGCCCGATACTTGAGCACCGGCTCACGGTCCCACCACTGGAGCTCCACGGCCATGGTGTAGCTGCCACCGTATCGCCCGCTCGCGCGCACGCGGAGGATCTTCCCCTTCACCCCCCACTTGTACTTCGCCAGGGAGAGCTTCGCCGCGTTGGACAGCGGGCCTTTAAGCCGGCGCGCCGCTTCCTCGAGCACACCCACCATCATGGCGTCCCGGCGAGCTGCCAGAGAGCCAGCCGTGGCCTCGTCCAGGACGGCTTCGGTCTCGTCCACTAGATCCATCTCCACGTCGTGCCCCTCGCGGAGCATCCCCAGAAGATTGAGTAGCTTGCTGGTGTCCATGGTACGCCTCACTTCCAGTCCGGGAGCTCCACCGCCACCGCCTTGAAAAGCTCCTCCGCGGCACCACCGAGATACCCGTGGCACTCGTTCATGTCCTTGTTGACCTTGAGCATGAGCTCCACCATGTCAGGAATGCTGCGACCGTCACCCCGACCAGCTTGTTTCATTGCCGGCTCGAGTTGCTTCATCAGCTTCTCGGCCTTGGCCAGGTCCGCACGATGGGACTTCACCATATCGTGGAACGCTTCGATGTTGGCCATGAGCTGTTTGTACTGTGGGGGCTTGAACGCAGGCTTCCACCTGGACTCATCCAGCTCCTCGTCCTCCCCGAACATCTCGGGCTCGTACTCCTGGAGCCAGGCATCGAAGCCCTCCGCGGGCTCATTGGTCTCCTCGGGCTCGAGGCCGAGCTGGGAGCGGATGGATTCGATCAGGTCTCTTCCGGTCTCGGTGGGCATTGTCGCCTCCTGGTGTGTTCTGCCTAGTGTCCTGCATATCCTACATGGCGGACACCTGACAAGTCACGCGGATTTTTGGCCCCCCGATTTTTGGCACGCCTGTTGCTTCTTCTTAATTAACCTTATCTCTCCCTTTGGAGAGTAAGAGTCAAGAGGGTCTCCGGTGGGCTAGTGGCGTCTTGGGCCGCCCAGAATGCGCCCGATGGTGCGCCACGCCGCGAGCCATGCGAGCCATGCGAGGGTGCCAGCCACGGCTACGGCGCCGGTGCCCACCAGGAGCCATCCCCACCAGGGCATCAGGACCCAAGGCGCGTGGTGATCTGCTCACCGGCGGAGATTGGCAGGACGCTCAGGTATCCCTCGAGCCAGTCCGGGTCGCATCCCTCCGCGGGAAGCGCCAGCACATCGTCGGGGTTGCCGTCCGGGCGCACCGCCTGGCGCATTGCCTCCTTGGCCGCCTGGCGCCCGATCATCCATTGCTCGCGCTGGGCCAGCGTCTTGTCCGCCATGCTGGTGACGCCCGGGGTGGCCTCGTCCGGCTCACCGAGTAGGGTTCTCGCTGCGACAATCGGATCGGTCTCTTCTGGCATTGGTTCCTCCTGTGCCCCCGATTCTACTCGGGGCGCGCGCACGCGGCAACGGCCGGGGTGGCCCAGGGGTTGTTGTGCTTCGGATAGAGCACCACCCTGGCGAGCTCGGCCTTGAACAGCTTGAGGTTCGGAGCCGTCACCACGATGCGTCCCCACTGGACCGTCGCCCGGAAGTTGCACACGCACGGGCACGCGGGAGTAGGCGTGCGAAGCCCACAGCACTCGTCCTTGATCTGGAGTCCCTTGGCTCGGCAGAGCTCGCACCTGGCGAGTGAGGGGACGAGCTGCTCCCCGGAGCACTTGGACACGTACCAGTCCGGGGGCACCATGACGGCGAAGCTCCGGCGACGAATCTCCTTGATCTCCCCGGCCGCCACCAGGCACGCCTCGAGGTGGTCCACCAGGGTGTCCACCCGGGCCCGGAACGCATCGGTGTCCTGGTCCGCGGGGGTCCAGATGGGTGTGCCCTTGGGCGTGGCGCGCCACTTGTCGCACTGGGGCATCTTGTAGCTGGTGGGGCTGGACAGGAAGGCGCTGTAGGGCTTGACCAGCTTGGGGCAGCCGCACGCCGCCAGGGCCACCGCGGCCCCGGCCAGGAGCATGGTGAGGCGCCTCATCGGAACACGGTGTTGCAGTCGGGCACCAGCTCGGTGGGCCTTGAGGCCGAGACGTTGTGCTGGATCTTGACTTCCTTGGAGCTCCCCGGCTGGACGGTCACCCCCTTTCGGGAGTTGGTGGAAGCCGTGTAGTCCGAGCTCACGGTGGTGTCCCCGTCCGTGTGGCTGCCGCCATCGAACTTCAGGTGGCACGTCACGTCCCCGGTGACGGCCTTGGCCGTGGGGTTGTGGAGCCAGACGGTCACGGTCACGAAGTAGGTGCAGCCGGTGTTGTCGCACTGGCCGGGCAAGATCCACAGTTTCTTGACCACGGTTTGGTGGGGTCCTGCCTGGGCTGGGTCCCCGCGGTAAGGCTTGTCCTTGGATTCCTGGGTTCCTCCGAACACGTCACACCGCTTGCAGCCGCCGCCGGTGAGGAGCCAAGCGATGGCCAGGAGCACCACCAGGATAAGGGTCAGGGTCCGGTTCATGATTCACCTCCGGTGCAGAGCATCGTAGCCCACCAGGTGAGCTGCCCGGAATAATTTTCGGCCGATTTTCACCGCTACCGGCCACGCCGTGGGGGTTTTGCCTGTGCTTTTCAGTAGGTTGCGCCTGATTTTCGGCGCGTGATGAAACCCTCAATCGGGTCGCCAAAACCGGAAGTGAGGGTCATGCGCGCTTGGCCAAGAGGGCCTCGAGGGCCCGCTTCTTGGCCTTGAGCTTGCGCTCGAGCTCCTCCGCCTCGCGCCCGGCCGCGCGGTCCCGGTAGCTCATGCCACGCTCTGCCAGCCGCCGCTCACGCCAGTCGTGCGTCACTCCGAACCCGGAGTCCTTGCGGGCCTCCGCTTCCGTCTTGCGCCTCGAGTACACGAAGGCGTCCCCGCAGCTCACCTTGAAGTTGGTGCCGTACTTCCCACCCGAGGGCCCCACCTCTACCGGCGGGGGCTGCATCTTCTGGATCTGCTTCCAGATGGTGCTGTACTTCTTGGCCCGGTCCTTGAGGGCCGCGAGCTTGCGCTCCCACTTGGCGATGGTCTTCGCCGCGCTGGCGCCGGCCTTGGCTGTTGGCAGCAATGAGCTGCCCTTCATGCAGTTCGTCCCCACCACAGCCGTCCGCTTGTCTGCGAGCTGGACGGTGGCATGGACTTCGTGGGGGCGCCCGCACCTGGCGCACCAGCTCTCGGTGCCCGAGCCCTTGATCGGCACCCAGCGGTCATCGATCTCCTCATAGTCCCGGGTGTCCACCACGTCCAAGATCTTGACGATGGTGTCCGGGTCCAGGCCGCCCTTCCAGCGCGTGCGCCGCTGGCGCGGGGGCTTGCGCTTGCTCGTCTTGGCAGCGAAGTCCAGTACGATCTGGCTCGCTTCGCCCAGGAGCTCCTTGGCGCCCGGGGCGAGCTCAATGGCGATGCTTTGAACGTGTGCCATGTACCCTGGTTCCCGTGGCACGCGATAGCCGTCCGCGGTCCTGAGAACGGCCAGGCCCTTGTCCACCAGAGACTTGCAGGCGTTGTAGTCCCGGCCGCCCCCACGTGTTCCGTGTGCAGACCGTGGCCCATGATAGGACCATGCCTCCGCCGTGTAGTAGCCTCTGGATGGATCCAGGAGCTGCTTCAAGATCTTCTGTTCCGTCTTGTTGAGCCTGGAGCGCCGTGGTCGCGCTTCCGCCAGAAGTTGCGCGAGCTCCTCGAGTAGTTGCTTCATGGCTCAGTCCCTGTTGAGCACCTTGGACACCAGGCGCTCGTATTCCACGCCTTGCCCGACATGATGCTGATCGTCGTCCTCGAATTCAGCGAACGGATCGTGCCCCGCTTGCTCGAGATAGTAGCTCACGTACTCGCGCTTGGCCGCGCCAGCGGGGACCGTCTTGAGCCAGTTGACGAACAGCTCTCCGCCGTAGGCCATCTTCGTGGCACGCTTGGACGCCTTGGCGCCCTTGGTGGCGAGCTGCTTCACGGCCGTGAGGTAGGCCACGGTCCACATCTGCCCGGCCTTGCGTTGCTTGCTCTCGTCCCACCCGAGGCTGTCCAGGATGTTGGCCAGCGAATTGGTCTCACCCATGTCGCAGTTGATCGACGGGCGCCGCTTCCACTGCTCCCAGCCTTCCAGGATGCCACCTCCGAACGCCTCGGATGCCTCCTTGGACCGCTGATCGATCTGCGCCCTGGCCACCACAGCCATCGCCTCGCGGATTTCTCCCACGATGCGCTCGAGCACCTGGAGCCCCTCCTTGTAGAGCTCCTTGTACTTGCCTTGCCCGCGCATCTCGTGAGGCATCTTCTGGGCGAGTACCCGGTCCTGGGCCGGGGAGAGCTCGCGGCCGGTCTGGAGCTGGGCCACCAGGGACTGAAGGAAGTCGTCGTCCTGGTAGGTGGGGATGGCTTGGATCTTGGAGATCATCGGAGCGTTCTTCTGGGCCCTGGCCTCCTGGGCCTTCCGCTCACCGTGGGCATCGTACAGGGTAGGCGCATCACCGTCGCGCTCGAAGGTGGTCTGCTCCACCCCGATCACTTCGCCGCCGTGATGCGAGTCCGCCTCCTTGCCCCGGCCAGCGCGCACCTTGAGCTTGGCCCGAGCCACCACTCCTCCGCCGTCCACCACGAAAGCGAAACCGTAGTAGCGGACCTTGCTGGCCGTCCGTGTGCCGAAACCTTGAATCCGGTCGGTCACCATGACGGCCATGTCGTTCGGGCCCTTGAGGTACGGCCGGGCCCACTGCTTCACCAGTGGGTTCGCCTTGAACCACCTGTCCTGGAGCTTGCGGTAGAGGAACTTCGCCTGGGCCGGAGACTTGAACTTGCCCCCGTTGTACTTGGCCAGGGAGTTGAGGGACTTCATCATGTCCTGTGGGTCGGGCCCACCGAGCCCCTCCACCAGCTCTGCGAGCTCCTCGAGGAGCATTAACGGGTATCGCTGTTTGTAGGTGGCCTTGTTCATGCTACTCGCTGTCCTCGAGGGCCATCGCTGCCGCGGATGGCCGGCTTTGGAGCTTACGCACCAGGTCCTTGAGGAGCCCTTTCGCGCGCCATGCGCCCGCGCGGGCCTTGCCCACCAGCTCGGCTGCGTCCCGGGCATCGATCATTGCCGCCCGCGGGGGCGGGGGGTCCATGCGTCCGAGTAGGTCCGCGAGGGAGTCCGCGCCACGCAGGTCCACCTGGGCGTCCATGGCTGCCCGGGCGATGTACTCGAGGGGGTTGGCCTTGATCTGGTGAGCCGCGCCGCTCGGGAGGTGCAGCTTGACGGCCTCGAGGAGCCCCCCGAGGGTGTCCGTGGACTCCTGGGCGCGGAGCTTCTTGAGGTGGGCCTCCATGGATCGGATGGTCTGCTCGAGCTTGCCCTTGAGCTTGCGCTCATCACGGGAGAGCTCCCCGGCCATCCTGGCGATGGTCCGGTATTCGGCCTTGATCGAAGCGAGCTCCGCCTCGAGCCGGTCAGCGACCGTGGCCTTGGCCTCCCCGAACATGCCGGTCTGAATCGGGTCCGGACGCCGCTTCTCGGAGCCGCCGGCCCCGGGGCTGATGGTGACCGTCATGGAATCGTAGATTGCCTGGTGGGCGATCTCCACCTGGGCATTGCCCTTGCGGTAGATCCACCTGTTGCGATGTTCCCAGCCGCCCGGCTTGAACCCCGCCTCGGTGAACCCCTTGCGCTGGAGCCATTCGATGATGGCCTTCCGGCACTCATGGGGGCGCCCCACGTCGTCCTTGGACAGCACCATGCCTTGGCCGCCCTTGCCCGGCTCCACCTTGAACCGGCCGTACCGCTTGATCGCCTTGGCCAGCGCCATGGCGAACGCCACGTCCGGATCCACCAGGGGCCGGCTTTCCCCGAATAGTGCTCCCTGGCCGGTGAACTCGCGCCGGGCCGGCTTGTGCGCGCTGGGGCCTTCGGGCCCGCGTAGCTGGATGTTCCGAGAGTAGATGATCCGAATCCCCTTGAACGGGGTGGACGATTCGATGCTCACCTCGTCCCGGTCCCGCTTGTAGATCTGCCGGTAGGGCTTGCCCCACTCGAAATCGTCCGGCTTGCCGGTCGTCTTGGCGAGCTTGAAGCCCTGACCCAGGAGGAACCGCTTGAGCTTGCGGCGCACCTCCTCGCCCTTGTTGCCCACGTCGTCGCACTTGAGGGCGTAGCTCATCGGGCCAGCAGTGTCCTGGTACTTCCAGGAGCCGGTGCCTTTGAGCTTCTCCTTGAGCTTCTCCCCGAAGTCGGCGCCCTTGGACTCCTCGAGCTCGATGCCCTCCCCGAGGCGCCGCCGGGCCTGGACAGCCACCTCGAGGGGTAGCGCGGACAGGTAGCCCTCCCGCCAGTCCTTGTTGTCGGACTTCTGGGGCACCTGGACGGCGAGCTTGGCTCCGCCTCGCCGCATGTCCACCCGGGCCGTGGCCGCGCCGGCCTTGAACGCCTTGCTCAAGGTGTTCACGCCCGTCTTGGACTTGAGCTGGGCGAGCTTGGTTTGCAGGGCCGCCACGTTGCTCGCGTCCCGATGTAGGTCTCCGAACCGGCGCTTCTTGCGCCCTTCATCGAGCTCCATGCCGGCCGCTTCGCGGATACCCTGTAGCAGATTGTCCAGATGGTTCATGGTGTGCGTTCTTCCTTGGCTGCCGCCGCCTGGACTTCCTTGGCCTTGGCTTCGATCCCCTTGGCGAGGGCGATCACCGCCTTCAGGTCTCGGCCTTTGACGGCCTTGACGAGCTTCAGGAGCTTGCCGTGGATCTCGCCAGTGCAGTTGGCGATCTCTGGCCACTGGTCCTTGCGTGGCTTGGGGTCGAGCCGTCCCGCCGGGGCGCTTCCACGGTGGCGTCCGGCGAGAATATCGTCAGCGCCCCACCGGGTCTCGTCCACTGGCTCGAGCCCGGCCGCTTGGCGAATCTCCTCGGTGATGCTCATGGTGCTCCTACTTCGCGGCGAGGATCTTCGCGCCAGCGAGATTCACCACATCGAACTCGGAGCCATAGCCGGTGTCCCGCCCGCGGTAGACCTTCACGTGCAGTGGCTTGGGCGAATAGATGTTCAAGCGGTCCTCGAAGTCCTGTCCATCGGTGGCCATGCGGATGGCAGCCTTGAGGCGCTTGAGCCCCTTGATCGTGCCGCCAGAGCCCTGGACCATGCCGGTGTACTTCTTGCCGTTGGCAGTCTGAATCGTGAACGTGAGACCGTCCTTGTTGTGACTGGCCATCGCCTCGGTGAGCCCGGCCGCTTGGCGCACATCTTCCACCAGGTCCGCGGAGAACTCGGTGTCCTCATGCCGAGCTCGCTCCACCTTCCTGACGCCCTCATAGGCTGCCTTGGTGGCCGCCACCGAGGCTTCGATGGCCTCTTTCAGCTTGTAGGGGATGCCCTCTTTTCGGCTGTCGATGCCCTCCATGCCAGCCACCACCTGGTTGGCATAGTGGGCTGCCAGCTTCGCGTTTGCCCCAACGGTGCCCCGCTTCGGATTGTAGGGGGAGCGAACCTCGTCCAGCTCGGTGTCCTCCGTGTGGCCCTTGAGGGCCCACTGGAGAGCTGTCACCAGGTTGTCCACGTTGGCACCCTTGGCTTGCTCCCGCTTGGCGAACACCCAAACGCTGTTGAGCTTCTTGGCTGGCACGTTGTTCTTGAGCCAGTTGGCGAGCTTTTTGATGTGGGTGTTGCTCCACCTGGCAGGGTTGGTTTTGATCCCCGCGTTGCTGGCGAAGCTGGAAACGATTTTGGTAAGGGCTGGGTCCACCGCTTCGCCCAGCCCGGCTTCGGCGCGGATGCTTTCGATGATGTTCACGATGGAGCTCCTACTTCTCGACGGTGAGGCCCTTTTCCGCCAGGTAGGCGAGAATGGCCTTGGTGAACATGGCACGGATGCGCTGGCTCATGGGTTTTGACCAGTCGCCTTTTTTGGCCCAGCCGGTGCCGTAGGCTTTGATCAGCTTGCGCTTGACTGCGACTGCCGCAGCGGCGGAGAGCTGGTCCAGCTTGTTGTCACTGAGGATGAGGTTGTCATCCTGGGTGAGGCCCTCCTCGAGCTCGGTGTCCACGTCTTCGCGGGTGGTGGTGACGCTCATGGGCTTACCGCCCGCGAGCCCGGCGATCCGATTCACGTACATGGACACCTGGGAGACCCGGTTGAACACGTTGAGGGCCTGGCGCCGCTTCACGAAGTCGCCCAGCGTGTTCACGTTGCGCGCGAGTCGGTGCATGGCCTGATCCACCTTGCGCCAGGTGCTCGCGTCCATTTCGGCTTCGGTGAGGTTCTCTTTGGGCTCGAGGCCCGCGTGGCTCCGGATCTCTTCGATCAGATTCTGGCTCATGGACTTCCTCCTGGGAGTTGCCCATTACCATACCAGAGGCGATCCCAACGGGGAAGCCTCCTTGTCCTACATCACGGACACCTGGCCACGGATTCGGATCAACTCGACACCTGGAAGGCCGAGCCGCCGCACCCACACCTGGGTCCCGATTTACGATTTTTTGCCGCCAGAGAATACCTGAGCCATTCGATCCGCATTTTTCGCGGGTGCCCCTCCCCAAGGCACATCACTCTGTATCAGGACTGTACGGGTCCTGTATCCAGTCTGTATCGCCGTCCAGCTCCTCCAAGGTCGGGGCCCGCGGACTCCACCCGAACGGCCCCTCCACCGGCTCCACCAGCTCCATCTCCTTCCGCACCTCCCGCGCCAGCTTCCACCCAGCCATGCTCACCAGCTCGCCCATGTCGCTCACCTCCTACCTACCTAATGGGCGCTACGGGCCAGATGTTGCCGTTCCGGTCCGATTTTTTTCGCGGCGAGGCGCGGGGAGCTCGTCCACAGCTCCGGCCACCGGCCGGCGTACCCCACACGCTTCCCCCCACGCTTGGAACCTCCCCACGGCTCTCCTACACTTACCCCCACGCCTCCCACGGCTCCACCAGGACGCTCGCCCACAACCCCACCCCAGTACCCCGAAACCTACCGCTCGCTCCGCTCGCACCTCACCTGGACAAGCAACCCCGAAACGCCCCAGACCTTCCACCGCATCACCCACACCTTCCACCGCACTCCCAAGACTTTCCCCCGCACTTCCCCCGCACCAGCGCATCGCACCAGCGCCCCGCACTCGCGTTCGCCTCGCCCGCACGCACGTGCGTCACACCCTCTGGGGAAAAAAACACCCCCCCAATGTGAGAGGGTCCCGCACGGGGTCCCGGAACCCGGATTCGAATCCACTTTCTTGACTGGATCCATCCGGAATACCCCCCCTCCACCCCTGGGGTGTCGGATCCACAGTCGGATCCACAGCACCGAGGCGCCGGTGGCCTCGAGGCGCGCCGCCCCCCGGGCCGAGCCCGGCCGGGATCCACTCCGCCCCCGGTGGCCAGACTGGGATCCACAACGGCGAGGCGCCGCCCCCGGGCCGGGGCCCGCTGCACTCACGTTCGGGGAGCTCGAGGTAGACGCGCCCGGGGCTGGCCCGGGCCGGGGCAGGGTCGCGCGGGGGACGCGCCCGGGGCGGTCAGGAGCGGGTGGCCTCGGGGCCCTGGGCCGTGGCCATCGGTGGGCACCACAGCCGGAGCTGCTCCTCCTCGAAGGCGCGCCATCGGTCCCTGGCCTCGAGGGCAAGCTCCGCCGCCTGGTCCGCCGTGTAGGGGGACGCCTGGGTGGGTGACCACAGGAGCCGGCCCACGGTCCGCCACACGTCCAGCTCGAGCCCGATGGCCAGCACGCCGTGAGGCACGTACAGCCGGAGCTGGGGCTCGCCCACCTGGGCCGCCGGCACCACCAGCCGATCTCCCACCTGGCGGATAGGTGGCTCGGTTCTGTCACCCTGTCCCCACGCCCGGGCGAACACCTTGCGCGCCTGGTCCGCCATGGCATCACCGAGTCGGGCCGCCGGGCCACCGAGGAAGCCCACCAGGTCCCCATCGGTCAGGGGCTCGGGCTCCTCCATCTGGCTCGCCCAGAGCTGGCCCTCCGCGTCCAGTCCTATCAGGCCCCCTGGCAGCCCCACCTCGGTTCCGTCCTTGAGTCGCATCGAATCCATCAGCTCAACCTCCCTGGCGTCTGGCGCCCACTGTAGGTGCCCCGCCCGGGCTCCCTTCCCCCGGCCCGCCGCCGCCCCGCTTCGGGCTCCAGGGTAGGGTGTAGGCTACACCATGGCGATCCCCAGGGCAAGCCCCGACGCACCCGGCGAGCATCGCTCCCAGGCCCGTGATTTTCGTTCTTTCGTCAATGATTCCGTGACCAGCTACCCCCGGTTCCGACCCCTCGAGGCCCCGGTGGCCCCCAGTGGCCCCCCTCGAGGCGCCCCGCTGCACCGAAAAACGCAATGATTCTGTCAGGCGCTCCCTGCCCCTGGCGCTCCCAGGCCCGTGATTTTCGTTCTTTCCTTAATGATTCCGTGGAAGGCTACTCGGGCTCGTCATCACTGAACGCCACCAGCTCCCCGGCCAGGCTGGCCGCCGCTGCATCCTGGCTCCGCTGGCTGGTGAGGAACCGGTGGAGCACCCCGAGCACCTTGGTGCGCCGCCTGGGGTCCAGGAGGGCCTCCTGAACGTCCTGGCGCCCGGCGAAGCGCCCCTTGACTACCCCGGCCAGGCGCTCCTCGAGGGTGGCCCGCTGCTCCTCGGGGCCGCCCCCGAGTCCACCGAGGCGCTCGCGTAGGCCCCCGTGGACACGTAGGGTCTGGCGCATCTCGCCCATGAGCTCCCGCACGTCCCGGAACGTCTTGGGCCTCACCCCTGGGTTGGTAGTCCCCACCTGGGTGGGCTCGGTGTCCCCGTCCAGGCCCCCCTCGCCCGGGCTGGGCAGCGCCACCTGGGGCGCGCCCCCGAGTTCCTCCGCGCCCACGGTGCCCGGGCTGGGCGCCACGCCGGTGGCCTCGCATAGCAGAGCCTTTTCAACGCGGTATAGCTCCCCGAGCTCCACCAGCTCCCCCAGGGCCGTCTCGAGGGCCGTGGCCGCGCGCACCTGCATGGCGCTCATCTGGGTGGGGTTCATCACCTCCGCGGGGGCGAGGGCCGCCTTGGCGTAGCGTGAGATCTCCTGGCGTAGCAGGTCGTGAGCCACGTCCCCAAGGAAGCCGTTGGCGTGGATCCGCCTCGCCACCTCCGCCGCCGGGTAACCCTCGCGGATCCACTCCACAATGTCCGGGAGGATCGGTAGCTGGCGGATCCGCTGTCCCGGCTCGGGGCCGCGCCGCCTCGGGGCCTCGTCCGCTCTGTCGCTGATGGTCACCATGGGGGCCTCCTACTGGATCTGATTCGAATCTGCCCGCACGCACGTGCGCCTCTGGATCCAGATCTGGGATTCGAATCCGGGCCCCGCGCGGGAGAGCGTGCGTAAAAAAAAGGGGGTGTAGGACGTGAAAACGGGGGTTTACGGGGATCTCGTACCCTGTAAACACGCTCGGGGTCATCTGGAAACGATAGCAGTTGCGGCAGGTTGTTAGGCGTTAGGCGTAGCTGTAGGCAAGGGGAGAGCGTAGGCGTAGCTGTAGACATGGACAGCATGGACGGCGTAGCTGGGCAGCTCGAGGTGAAGCTGTAGCTGGTGAGCTTGGTGCCTACGGTGCTCTGCATAGTGACTCTAGGATAGCTTCTATTGTGGGTTGGATCTAGTCCCCCGCCGAATCGCCCCGCACCGCCATGGTTACTCTGGACGTTTCCTTCGTGTCCCGGCCAACGGGTAGTAGTGGGGTGTATATCAGTTGCCACAGCGGGATAGTAGGGCCAGCGAGCCCACGATGTAGGCCAGCCAGAGCACCGTGGCCACCGTATCCCATGGGGTCCACCCGACCCACCTGGTGGCCGTGGTCTCGGTTCCGTCCCCGTTGCTCCTGGTGCTGGTGCGGTAGCTCATGGAGTCTCTTCCCGGGCCGCCTCGAGGCCCTTGTAGAGGAGCACTCCGAACGCCTGGGAACGGCTGGTCTGGACGCCTGGGGGGAGCTCCCGCTGTAGGGTCACCTGGTAGCGGTCCACCAGCTCGAGGAGCTTTGGGTCCAGCGTCACGGCCACCCGGACCTTCCGGTGGCGCGTCCTCTTGGGCTTGCTCATCCGAGCCCCCGCGCCCGGGCGCACTCCGGACAGTAGTACCACTCCATGGTGCCCACCGACGTGGTGCCCACCGCGTGCTTCACCCAGCCCGAAGAGGCGATCTCCGGGTGGGGCTTGATAGTCGCCCCGCAGTCGTCGCACTCGAGCTCGAGGAGCACCCGCTCCCCCGTGTCCTCCCTGGTGGCGTAGATTCGTCCCATGGGTCACCCGCTGGCCAGGCATCGCTGCCATGCCGCTGCCTTCCTGGTGATGGTGTCCAGGGCCAGGTCCAGGGCCTCCTGCTTCGCTTCATCCGCGCCCCGCGCCTTGAGCTCATGGCGCTCCAGGCCAAGCTCATAGCACGTCACAAACCAGCCTCCCAGGCCATGGTAGCGGTGAACGGTCAGGCGCCCTGGCGCCCCCTTGAGCTCCCAGACGCTGGGCTCCACCTCGCCCTGTTGCCCCCGGCTGTACGATGATTCGTCTACCCATTCCATAGGTCATCTCCTGTAGTCTTCCACCACCGGGGTCCCCCGGCACAGTGGGGTTGGCCTTGGCCCCCGCCCGGTGGGCTCTGGTACGTCATGCCAGACGGCTGTGCAGACCGGATAGTCCACCCACCAGAGCTCCCACACCCCGCCGTACCAGCGCCTGTACCACTGGAAGTCGCCCAGGATGGCTCGGCAGAATGTACTCCTGAACATGGGTTCTAGTCCCCCGCCCCGCGCCGACCCGGGCACAGGTTCACATCATGGGCGCAATCGTCCACCGGGTCGTCATAGCAGACCTGGTAGCCCACCGGGAGCCCGCACAGGTCCACGTCGTGCGCGCAGTCCCCTGGCTCCACCTGGTAGCAGATGCGCTCCGTGGCGCCCCCCTTCGGCCCCGCGGCCACCGGCTCACACCGGCAAGGTGGGCACTCCACTCGCTCCCCGGCCCGGGCCTCTGGCCAGGGAGGCACCGTGTGGGCCACCAGCGCCGGCAATCGCCAGGCCGCCATCAGGGCCACCAGGAGCACCACTACGGGCACCGGCCACGTCCAGGATGGCCACTTCATGGCTCTCTTGTCTCCCCGGCCCCGCGCCCATCGTAGAACCACGCATGATGATGGCCGGTGGTACACACGAAGAAACCGCGCCCGTCTGGCATCCAGCCCTCTGGCTCTGGCGAGAAGAGGGGGTGCCACTCCTTGGCAGGGGCCCCGCACTCGGGGCAGTTCTGCCGCGGGGGCACCACCACCTGGCTCCGCCCCTCCGGGGACATGGCGCAAGCCAGCCCACGCATGACTTCGCCCTCTTCCAGGATGTCTTCGGGGCAGGTGTAGAAGCCCTTGATCGGCACCTTGCCAGCCGCCTCATGCTTCGCGTAGGCCGCTCTGCACAGGAGCTCCGCGTAGTCCATGGACAGGACTTCCTCTCTCCGTGCCCGCGCCCCTGGCTCCAGGTCCACCTCGTCGGTACACCACCACTTCTGCATATCACTCATGGCTCTCTTGTCTCCCCGGCCCCGCGCCGCTCGGCCACCAGGTGGTCCAGCCAGGCCATGCCCACCCGGACCATCTCGAGCTCCCACCGATGGTACAGCTCCGCCTGGGCCGCCCGCGGTAGGTCTGCCCGGAACCGGATCACCATGTGTTCCTCTGGCTTGTCCGAGCACTCCAGGACGGTCTCATAGGTGGTCAAGTCCGTGCGCCACACCGCCGGCTTGAAGCAATGCGGACAGCACATCACTGGGGCTGGTGGCTCCCATGGGGGCCTGGTGTCAGTGGGTGTCATGGGTCCTCGCTCCGGTCCAGTACAATGGTCCCCTTCGTGCCATCGAAGATGATCCCACACGGTTCACACGCGCAAAACCAGACGGCGTGCTCCACCACGTTGTAGATCGTCCTGCACCGCGGGCACCTGACCTTGACGTACTCCGGCTCACTGGCTCGGCCCGGCCGGCTCCCGGTGCATAGTCGGCTCGCTTTTCTCCGCCTCATGGGGTCCTGTCCCTCGCCCTCCGCGGCCGGTACGCCTCGGGGTGGGCCGCCCGGACGCGCCTGCATAGCTCCTGCCACGCCTCGTGTCTGCCGAGCCCAGGCTCGAAAGTGGCAATCTCATCCAGTAGCTCGGGGATGCTCATGTGGGCCACGCAGGGTAGGTCTGGCTCACACCGCTGGCACTCGCGTGGCTTGCTCATGGGGTGCCTTCCTTCACCATGGCCTCCCCGGCCAGATCGATATGTGAGCTCCACCCGACGTGCTGGCAATCCTGGCACACGTACTCCCGCTGTAGGTCGCTGCTTCTGGCTCCCCGCGCGTGATGCTTCTTGGGTGGGTTGGGCCTGGTCTTCCCGGTGAGGAGCACCCGGCTCGCCCAGCCCTTGTCCCGCTGGTGCCACCACCACCCAGAGTATTCTGTCAAACGCCCCTGGCGCCGCCGGCACTTCCAGCACCGGAAGCTCAAGGGGCTCCCTGGTCCGCTGCTACGCCCCATCGGTCAAAGGTCCTTGTGCTGATAGCATGGCTTCCCAGGGAAGCATCCAGGGCACCCCTCCTGAGCCTTCCTGGCAAGCCAGTTGTTGTGAGCCCTGATGGCCTGGCAGATGTCACAGGCGCAATGCTTGTTGGGTAGGCCGCCCTTCATCTTGGCCTCCTTGATCGCGATCAGGAGCTCGCGTTCTTCCTCGAGCTCGGCCACCATCTCTTCGGCCAGGTTGGCCTCGTCCTCGTACTTGTAGAACCCCATCGGTCATCCCTTCATGTTCGGGTCTCGTCTCAGGCACTTGAGGCACTGATTCGTCATTGGATCTACCGACTTGACCGCATGACACCGGATGCAGTCCTCCCAGGCTTCTGGCTCCCCATGCTCGTAGAAGAACACGCCGTCCGCCGGGGCCGTCATCGGTTGGATGGTGAAGCACTCCCGGATGATCTTGCTGGTGGGGGACTCCCAGGTGGGGTCCGCCACGCTGTGGAGTGTCCCTTCGGCCCCACAGCTCGGACACTGCTGTCCGCCAGGCTCCCACCTGGCCACGGGTGGGTCTCCCTCCACCACGGCCGGATTGGCCAGGAAGCACGCCCGGCACATGCCGTTCAAGGGCTTCCCTCGCATGGACTCGAGGAGCTCCTGGACTCGGTTGTCACGCTCCATGCTTCGCCTCCTCGCTGCGCTCCACGGCCGCCCTGTAAAGCCGCTCGGCCTCCTGGAGCCGCTCCCAGGCTTCCCGCCTGGTCTCGCTCTGATGGCCGCCTGGGAGCTTCGTGTTGTCCACCAGCTTCACCCGGGCAAGCCGGGGCCGCATGTCCCCACCGCAGACCAGGCACTGGGGCCCATCCCCGCGCCGGTCGTTCAAGGGGTCCACGGTGGACTCGCAGGAGCACCTGGGTGGCTCCCAGGCTTCGTGGCGGCACCTGATGGAGCAACAGAGCTTGCCGCTCACCACCTCCCAGCGCCGGCCGTTCATCTTGAGGCTCATAGCTTCCCTGGCCGCCGCGTAGGCCCGGCTCGGGTGCCCAGGGGTCACCACCTGGCTCCATCCCACGTCTCCGCACACGTCGCAAACCACTACCATCTTGATCGCCATTAAACCGGCTCCCTTCCGGCTTCGCCCGCCATCGGGTCTGGCCACTTCTGGCTGCTCACGTGTCCGCAGTCATCGCACCTGGTGATCACCGTGCCACCCAGGTAGGCGTTCCCCTTGCGCTTGGGCATCGCCACCCCGGTGGTGGTGTTCTTGCTCCCGCACGCATCGCAGGAGACCGGCTCGCTGGCGCTGTAGGTGGGCTCCTGGGGTGGCTCCTGTTCGAACATCCGATTGCGCTCGTAGCACTCCCGGCAGACGGACAGGAGCCGCCCGGTGGTCTCGCCCTTCATCACGGGGTTGTCGCAGTCCGTGAACGCGCACTTCGGTCGGTTGCTCATGGCAGCTCTCCCGGCGCCCCGCACCCGGGGCACCCGTTGACGTTGGGCAGGTAGGCGCGCCCGCAGTAGCCGCACGCCACGGCCGCCGGCCCGCGCTCGCCGGTCTCCTTGCCCATCGGCTCCACACCCACGGCCAGCATGTTCATGCAGTAGTCCGCCAGGAGCTGTGCCCCCGGGGCCGCGTTCTTGGCCAGCACCACGGACACCTGACCGCTCTGGTAGTCCACCGTACACCTGCCCCCGGCGTCCCCGTGGAGCTCGCCGTTGCCATCGGTGTCCTCGAGGCGCATCTTGCCGCGCTTACCCTTGATCGTGAGCACCAGCGTCTTGGGCACCACGGGCGTCCAGGTGAGCACCCCTTCCAGGTGAGCTTGCTTCTTGCCGGCTATGGCCACCGCCTCCTGGTAGACGTGCTCACTCGAGTAGTACCGGTCAAAAGACTGGATCAGGTTCATCGCTTCGCTCCAGTCCCGGTCCCGCGCCGGAACCGGCCGTAGGCCACCCGGTAGTCCGGGTCCTTGAGGAGTCGCCCGGGGTCCCACCCGTCCGTCTCACCACTGGCGTAGGCGATGATGGTGCCCTCCGCGGCGAGGCGCTTGGCGTGGTCCAGGTAGTACCGGCTGGCAGCCGTTCCGGTGGCCAGGAGCTCGCCCGTGTCCCGGTTGTAGCAGAGCTCCACGGTGGTGGGCTTGGGAGGCTCTGTGGGCTCCTCGAGCTCGGCCTCGATGGGCGCCGGTGGCGCTCGCCCGGTCTCGCCGGCCATTATGGGGACAATCTCCCCGTCCTCGAGCATCACCTCCACCCGGTCCGTAGCTGTCACATAGCTAGCATCCCCGGGCTTCATGAGGGGGCTGTCCGGCTCGAGCAAGTTGATCCCCGTAGTAAGCGCCCAGTCCACCTCCCTCTGAGTGAGCCCGGTGCCTGGCACCTTGGGCGATCCGGTCCACCTGTGGTTCTTGCTCATGGCTTACCTTCCTCGAGGGCATCCCGGGCCGCGCCCTCCGCTTGGTACTTCGCGCTCCGAATGTTCATCCCATGGCCACACGTGGGTGAAAATGTGGCGCATCGGCCCCAGGTGAACCTCCCTCACCTCCACCCCGACCGCCTTGGCCACGTAGGCGATGGCCGCCATGGCAAGCTGTCCGCCATGGTGACGGTCATCGTGCTCTGGGGTCCAGTTCTCCACAGTCACCTGGCGCTGGCGCTCCGCCGCGATCAGGTCCACTCCGCTTGCTCCGCTCATGGTCTCACTCCGTTCGGTTCTACCAGACTGATCTCGAGCACCAGCCGATCCGCTGCGTCCTGTGGGGACATGCCCACCAGGTCCACCACTGGCAGCCCCTTGGCCCGGGCCGTCTCCGCCTCGCCGGTCATCCCGGTGGACCACTGTGGGCCCACAGCGATCACTCCACCGAACAGGCCCACCAGGCGCCGGCCGATGGCCAGGGAGAGCTCTCTGTCCCCTGGATAGTGGTCGTCCATCCCGGCCGCCATGGCGTACCAGGGCGCCACGGCGTGAATCCCGGACCGGACCAGGGCCCGCTGGTAAGCCAGCACGGACGCCAGGTTCGCTTGTATCCCTGCGTGGGTCTTCGCGCCCACTGGGTGGGCGATGTACCAAAGCCGCTTCATGGTTTCATGGTTCCTTGTCCTTGTGGCGCTCAGGGCGATCCCTCACCCGCGGCATGGGCTCCCGGAGCTTGCCCCAGGAGTCCACCCCGGGTGGGTCCATGAACCAGTCCTTGAGCCACTCGAATTGCTCGGCTGGCAGCGCCCGGATCACCTCGCCGCACTCCGCGCACACCCAGGCCGGCCCACCGCGATCCCACCACGGGCGCCCATCGTTGTCCTGGACGTTGGTAGTCCGCATGAACGCCAGGCTTGCAGCGAGCTGGATCGTGTCCTTGTCGCACTGGTAGCAGAAGATGGTTTTCATGAACAGGTACAGCTCCTTCCGCACTCGGGACACGGCTCCAGGTTCCCTGGCCCGTTGTCCTTGCACGCCTGGCGCACCTCCATGGCGAACCCGCGGATGTTTCCGGCCACCAGGGTCCGCTCCCGGTCGCTCAGGGAGTCCATGGGGAGCCCGCTGATGTACTTCTCCACGTCCACGGGATCTGCATCCTCGTCCTCCATGGGTTCGGTCTCCGGACCCACCAGCACCGCCCCGGCTTCCGCGAGGAGCTCGTCCCGCGCCTGGTAGCCGTCATCGGGGCCGCCGGACACCTCTGGCACCGTCACGTTCTCCAGTGGAGTCGCGATCACCCTGTGGTCCAGCTTCCCCACGGCCTCCCAGATGGGCTTCACGGCCGCCTCGAGCTCCGCCAGCCCGAGGGGTTGCCCCTCCGCTTCGATGGCCGCGTTGCACGCCGCCTCCACCACGTCCAGGTAGGTCCGGTTGGCGCGCCCGCGCTCACAGGAGCGCCCATAGGCTTCGCCGTCCGCCAGGGCCCCGGCGATGGCCGCGCTGGTGTCGCCGTCCAGGGCTTCCTTCAGGCTTTCGTTCACCTGGCGCAGATGGGCGAGGAACCCCTTGAGCTCCTCCACGCGCGCCTCGAGTCGCTTGATCTTGTCCTGGTCACTCATGGTCCAGTGGTTCCTCCATCCCGCTCGGGCCGTACAGCCAGATCACCTCGCTCACCTTGATCCCGCCATCGTAGTCGGTCCCGTAGTCGATGCTGTCGATGCGCTCGCTCCACAGGCATCCGCAGACCAGCGCCCCGGCCGCGTTGTCCGGGATGCCACCCGGCTCATCCGCCAGCACGTCCCGGAGCTCCTCCTCGAGCTCGGTTTCGTTGTCGAACCACGGCACGTCATGGGCCGCAGTGGCAGCCATGTTCACGATGATCCACGTCTGTGGTTCCTCTGGGTCTGGCCCCAGCCAGAGCCACACCGGCTGACTTTGGTGGTACGCCTGGCTCATGGCTTGGAACCTCCATCGCCATCCGGCCCCTCGAAGTAGCCCGTGTGCCACGGCGCGTGGAACCGATACGGATCGCTCACGCTGGGCAGCGTGGAGAGCTTCGGAAACCCCGGGGGCTTGAGGTTCATGTGGATCGTCTTCTGGGCCTCGCTCACGTGTAGCCGGGCCGTGTCGCACGCATCGGAGCCATGCTTCGATCCGTCCCGCGCGTAGTCCTGGGAGAGCTCCATGAGCTCAATCTGGATCTGGGCCAGGCGCATCATGATGCTAGTCGCCCGCTTGATCATCGCCGTCCTCCTTGGTTGCCGCCGGGTGGCGGAGGGCCACCCTGGCCGCGTCCGCCAGACTCACCACGCTGATGGCCCACCAGCCGCACGTTCCGATCCCGCGCCCCAGGCCAGCGCACGTGAACGCCCAGGCGAAATCCAGGCTCCCCTCCGGCACCTGGGCCTCTATCATCACCGGCTTGCCGCACTCCGGGCAGCCGTTCCGTAGCACGCTGTCCACCAGGGTGTACGGGTCCAGCTCGCCGTCCAGCACCGGCTTGCCTGGTGGTGGGTGGAGCTGGTCTCGGAGGCGCCCGTTCTCCTCGTACAGCCGGCCCACCGTCTTGACCAGCCGCTCCCTCACCTGGGCCTCCGTGTCCGGCGTCTGGAACCGGCCGCACGCCGGACAGAGCCCGTTGGAGCCGTTGTCCCCGCACACCTGGCAGCCCACCTTGCCCGACTTGGCTTCCCTGAGTTCGGCCCGGGCCTCCTCGAGCTCGGTGGCCAGCGTCACGCACGTCCCGGGGCACGGCTGTCCATCGTGGGTGAGGTAGAGCTTGTCCCGGGTGGCCTGGTCCATCTCCTCCACGGTGCGGACAGCCACATCCTTCACGTCCTCAAAGGACAGAAGCATGTTGCCCGATAGGTGGGTGTGGAGCTCCAGGGTGTCCTGGTCCTTGGCGTGGCCCACCAGGTGATCCATGGACTCCCAGTTCACATCCGCACCACCATCGCCCCGATCCCGCACCTTCACGATGCTCGCCTGGAGCGGCGTATAGGGGGTCATGGGCGACATGATGCCTTGCTCCATGCCCGGGATGATCACCGGGAGCACCACGCCGTCCCCCAGGACAACATGGCCCACCAGGCCGCCCTGGCGCCGCGCCTGGTCCGAGTTGATGGCCAGGGGCACATGGACCACCGGCTCGCCGCCAGGGCTTCCCAGGGTCACCTCGCTGGCCTCGAGGGTCACGGTGCCATCGTCCCCGAGGCCCACCCGCGCCACGGGGATCTCCTTGTCCTCCTGTGGCGCGTACTCCATGCCCAGGTCTGGGTTGCGCTTCGGCTCCTCCATGGGCCCGAGGCCCACCAGCTCGCGCGCCCCGTTCATCGCCTCCCAGAGCTCCCCATCGGACACCGTGGGCTTGAGGCCCACGTGCTCCCTGGCCGCCTGGAGCTCGGGGCTGTTCAGGGCTTCGGAGAGCTCCCTGTGAACCGCGTCCGCCAGGCTGGTGATGCCCTTGTGTCCAGGATGCGTAGGCGTGGGGCTTTCCTCGAGTCGCATCCCAGCCTGGCACCATTCCTTGCCGCACTTGGGGCACCGCCAGTCTGCGAACCCGGCAATCTTGGCGAGCTCCACCCGGCACTCCGGACAGCTCGGCTGGGCTTGCTTGCCGCTCCACTTCTTAGTTGGGGCCATGGTCCCCTCCTTTACCGCCATCGATCACGGTGGGAGTCCACCGCTGGGCACTGCTCTCCTCGGTGCTCTCCCCGTGGAGCTGCACCTGCACCACGGCGTCCCACGGCACCGAGCACCACCGGTAGCCCTCGCCAAAGCGTAGCGTCCCGCTGATGGCCTCCTGGGTACACTCCAGGTCCATGATCGGGGTAGGCGCATTGCGCCCGAAGTCCAGAGCCAGCACCTCGCCGCCACGGAACCGCTCCGGCACCACCACGCCTTCGGCTTCCAGGCGAAACGCCACGCGCACCATGTAGCCCTTGTTCAGGCCCTCCATGATCGCCGCCCGAGCTCGCTCGCCTTTCTCGCTCATCGCTCCCACATCCTTCCTGTGGCCCGCTGGTAGGCTTCGCGCACCATGTCCGGCCACCAGGGTGGCCCCTTCATGTAGGTCTCCATGCAGTCCAGCGTCCGCTTGCACTCGGGGCACGCCCCGTTCGGCGGACCCTCCATCCAGCGCACCTGGCCGCAGAACCCACACCGGCGGTAGCCGTCCTTGCGCCCCGGCCACCACCGGCGAGGGATGTTGATCGTCACCCCGGGCAGCGGCCGGAGGTGGGTCACCTGTGGGCTCCACCAACGCGCCGGACGCCAGTTGTATCGATCCAGCCCGTACACGTTCACGGAAACAGGCCCGATGTTCACGGATAGCAGGTTCTTGTTCACAGCTTCCCTCCGCTTGGTGGCAGCCCGAAGGGGTTGTCTTCGATGGCCAGGTGCCACCACTTGAAGTCCTCCGCCTTCACCGGCCACCATCGGCCGCACTCGCACTCCCAGCCGATGCGATCCACGTCCCTGTTCTTGCTCAAGCTGTAGACCGGCTTTGCTCCCTCTCGCCCACAGTCCCAGCACACCCCGCCGATCTGTAGCGTCTTGTGAACACCTCGCTTGGCCATCACGGCCTCCCTTCGGGCCACGGTGGCCCACCCTGGCAGTACGGGTCCACGTCGCCCCAGTCCTCCACAGGGGGGCATCCGCACTCGAAGACGTGAGCATCGTGGATCCGGCACCAGTAGTCCTCGCAGTTGTCGCATGGGATCCACGCCGGGTAGCACTGGCCCTCCGCTGTGGTCTCTGGTCTCACGCCTTGCCCTCCACCGCCAGCATCACCCTGGCCACCGGCCGCTGGCACTTCGGGCAGACCGGCTCCTCCTGGTAGCTGTCGCCCAGGAACCCTTGCTCGCACACCTCGCACTCGAGCTCCCTGGGTTCACCCTGGGCGTATGGATGGCCAGGCGGGGGCGGATGCAAGTCCTGAACCCCGGCGATGCCCACCGCGTTGCCGTAGTAGTCCGTGGCCAGCCACACCACGCTCCTCGAGGATTCGGCGCCGGCCACTAGGCCCTCCGCCGGTGTCCCCTTGAACGCATCCGGGTGGAACGGGTCCCGGGCAAGCTCCCAGTGGTCTGGCGCGGAAAGGACCCAGAACATGCTCGGCGGATAGGCCACCAGGAGCTCCTCTGGCGAGCTGTAGCTGTCCTCCCTGCCCGTCGCCGTCACCACCTCCACCTTGCCTTCCAGGATCTCCCCGCGCGCCACCTCGCGGCCGTTCCAGCCCTCTGTGATGGTGATCAGCATCCGTCGCCTCGCTTCCCTGGAGTGAACACGTCCTGCCTCCCTCGCTCCATGTGAGCCACCAGGTCCACGCCCCAGACCCTCTGCGCCACGTCCACCCAGTTGCCGAGCCCAACGGCGCGCCCTGGATTCTCTTCGTGCCACGCTTGAGCCCGCTTCGTGGCCTCCGCGGCAATCTCCTGGGCCGCGCTGAATGGCATCCCGATGAGGGGTGAACTCAGGTCCCCGCTGGCGAACCTGGTGTTGGCTTTGCCCACCATTTTCAGCACGCCGGCACAAGTCTCGCACACGGGCGCGCCCGCCCACGCGGCGCCGTCCCACCTGGTGTCCAGGCCATCGTCTCCGCACTGTGAGCACTTCATCGCTTTCGCTCCACCAGCTCCACCGTGGCCATGGCGTCCAACATCCGGCCAATGGCCATCACGTTCTTGTCGGTGAACCGGACGCGCATCGTCACGTCCATGGACTCCACCGCGCCATCGTGGTCGAATCTCCGTTCCACGTTGTGGATAAACCCCACCGCCCCACGCTGTCCCGCGCGCACCGAAGGCGGCTCCTTCCCCTCGAGCCGCGCCAGCGCCGCATCGAACAGCGCCTGGTCATCGATCACGTACTCAGCACACATCGTACTCGCTCCTGTGATTGCCGCCGCCCCGGTCATACTGGAGAGCCGCTCGCAGAACAAAGCGCACGTCCTTGGGCAGTAGCATCGGCTGTCGGCACCCGTCTGGCTCCCAGGGGTGGCCCATCGCCCCGCACGCACCGTAGGGCACCACGGTCCGCTTGCGGAGGATCACCTTCACACGCCCGCGCTCGTCCAGCCAGCTCGGGGGGATCCCCCTGGTGGACGGAACGCGCCGCTTCTTGTTCCCGCAGAACCAGCACCTCACGGTGCGCCGCTTGGGTTTCAATTCCATCGCTCCTTGTCTGGCTCCGGTGGTGGCTCCGAGATCACATCGTACCGGTTCACGGACCCCTCGCGGAGCACCTGGTAGGCACACTTCTCGGCACGCTCCAGGTAGTCCTTGACCGCCTCTGCCCGGCGCCGCTCCGCCACGGACCACACCCACAGGCCAGCTACCACCGCAGCGAGCACCAAGATCAGCACCGCCGCGACGATCATGGCATTGGCTCCACGGCGTCCCTGGGCACCTCGAGCTGGATCGTGATCGTGCGCCCGCGCCCGGGCCGCTTTCGCATGAACGGGGAGCCGTCCTCCGGTGGCCCTTCCACCACCTCGGTTTCGACCTTCACCTCGGTGATCTCAGCGCCTCCCTTGAGGTAGGCGTCCAAGGTCCCAACCACGTCATCGCGCCGCTCCTGGGTGGTCATCTTCCGCATGGACATTTTCATCTGCACCGCTTCACCTCCTCCGCCATGGTGAGAGCCAGAGCCACGGGGAACAGCGCCACGGCTAGACCGAACCAGAGCCCCGCCTTGGCCACGTGACCGGCCGCCTTGAGCCAGTCCATGGATTCAGCCGTCATGCTGTCCCTCATCGAAGGCGAACACCTGGTGCTCGCGCTCGCCATCCTTCACCAGCACAGGGTTGATCCGCAGTAGTCCCCCTCCCGCGTAGTTGCATGGGGACTTGCCGCCGAACGCATCGTTGTCCATGTGGCCGTTCCAGCGCCCGATGCAGGAGAAGTAGGCCGTGCTGGGCTGCACGTCTACCCCATGATCATGGAGCTCCTTGAAGTCCTCCACGGACTGGACGTGGCCGCAGCTCGGGCAGACGAATCGCCACTTCATCTGGTCATCCCCGAACAGCTCGATGCCATGGGCTTCCCACTCTTCCTTTGTCATGATGATGCGCTTCATAGCGTGATGATCCGCTTGGGTTCATCGTCCTCTGGCGCTCCCTGGCCGCTGCACCGCGGACAGATGAAAGTCTGCACCGGGCTTGCGAGCACCAGGAGCACACCCTTGAGGGCCTTGATCTGCTCCTCGGACTCTAGGGCCACCACCTGGTTCTCCTGGTTCACGCCCACGGGCTGAATCTGGATCGGCACCCCGAGGGTAGCCTTGCAGTGGGGGCACGCTGCCGTGATGGTGGGCACCATGTGGCCTACGGGCACCTCCCAGGGGTTCTCCACGTCCGCGTTCGGGTCTCTCTCTTCGCTCATCGTGTCATCCTCCAATCATCGAAGAAACCATCAGTAGGATCCCGACCACCACGGCCAGGAGCACCGCGCCCACCAGGAGGCGCTTCCAGAATCCGGTCACCGCCGGGTCACTCATGGGGCTTGCCCTCCTCAATCATCCGGATCACCCGCGCCAGCCGAGCCACTGCCCGGTCGAAAGCCATGGGCTCCGCCAGCCGCTCGCGGTCCACCTGGAGCCCCCACGCCTTGAGGGCCCGCGGAATGCTCTCCTTGAGCCGCTCCTCACGCTCCTGGGCTGTTGGCATCCGCTCAACTCGCATCAGGAAACACCTTGTGGACAAGCGGGAAAATGAACTTGGTGTACTTCTCCACGTCGTCTGGATCGATACCTTTGCGAGCATGATCCTTGACCGATTCCTTGAGCCTCCTGGATTCAAGCTCAAATAGCCTGGCCAAGATAAGCGCCCTGTCGTCCACTCCCTCCACCATCCATGCCCACTTTTTCAGCGTATTCTCGGGCGATCCATAGTTGTCTCTGCATACCTCACAGTCGGGATCATTGCAGATCGGGAGCAAGCTCATGTGAAGATCCGACAACGCACAGCACGCATCGCAGTCTTCGTTGCCAACCTCTATCCCGTCTTCCACGTAACAGGTGTGCTTGAGCCTGGCTTCAATGCCGCGCCTGATCTCAGCAAACCTGACTTCATCGTAGCTGCTCGGGTGACTCATCTCTCTGCTCCCGCTGGCACCAGGTTCCCCTGAAAGCCGCAGTCATGGCACTTGGCCGTGTCCGACACGTAGGGCTTGCGCCAGATCACCTTTCCGCACCTGGGGCACTTCATCTTGCGCCACGGCTTCCTCGGTGGAGCGTAGCGTCTAGGTGCCTTCGGGGGCTTACGTTTCGTCGCCATCGTCCTTGTCCTTGCCGCCGTCCAGGCACCGCAGCTCCAGGGTGGCCTTCGGCACTGGCCACGCGCCTATGTGTTCAGAGGTGCCTACCCCGAACCCGGGAATCTCCGCCCTGGTCATCGGGTCCATCTCGTACCGGTCGCACCGCCGGCAATACCAGCCGTCCTCATGGACGTTCAGGGTCTCCTCGAGTAGATCGTGGCACACCCGGCACACCGGGATCGTGGAGCCGATCATCATGTCGATGTTGGCCGCCACCGAACCGTCCGGCTGCCCCTCGCCCACCACCACAGACCCACCTGGCCGGCGAGCTCGAGGGGGCACGTCCGCCGGGGAGCCCTCCGCCAGCACCAGCGCCCACCACCCGCGGAGCTCGTCTTCGTTCCCAGTGGGGTAGTCCGCCCGATGGCACTGGCACCGGAACGCAGGCACCAGCGCCCGCTGGAACCCGAGGAGCCCTTCCGCCACCACCGGCTTCATCCGCTCGCCGCACCTGGGGCACTCGAGGATCACCATGGCCACGGCCCTCCCTCGCGGATCGCGCGCTCCCAGGCCCTCCGGTTGCGCCGGTACTCCAGCTCGTTTCTCACCACCTCACCGATCCTTGAGAACGCCCTGTAGAGCATCATGATCGCCTCGAGAATGAACACCTCGAGGAGCTTGCGTAGCGCAACCCAGCTCACGTCACCCTCCAGATAGCCCGTGGCGCGGCCGGCACGCCCAGATAGCCGGCCTGGCGTCCACCGGGCCTCGCCCGCGGCGCAACGGCTCCACGTGCGGAGCCAGGGGCACCAAGTCCCACACGGGTGGCCGTGGTGGCGGTAGACATGGCTCTGGGTCTGGCACCGAGGAGCCGCTCGAGCTCACGTGGAACACCACCGTTCGGTCGCTGGTGGCGTTGGGCGGATCTCCCGCCCACGTGTAGCTCACCATCTGGTAGCCGTTGGGGCACGTGGGGCTCGAGTCCACGGTCCGGCTGGGGGGTAGAGCTGCCATCAGACGTAGAACACCGCGCCCCGTCGAGACGCGCCTTTGTCCGGGCGATAGTGGGCCACAGTGGCGCCGAAGATCGGCCCGCGGTATCCGGCCTGGTGGAGCACCTCCGCCGCAGCTCGCAGCGTGGCGCCGCTGGTGAACACGTCGTCAACGATCAGCACTCCCGCCGCCTCCGGCACTCCCTTCACGGCCATGGTCCTCACGTGCTCCTGGTAACCCGTCCCGGCATTCACGCCCCCGGCCCGGCGCCGCATCCGACTGGACTGCACGGCCACGGCACGCTCCACCAGGTCCACCGCGCGCTTGCCCGCGCCCGCGCGCACAAGCGCGTTGGCCAACACCATGTTGCTCGGGCGCCCGGACGCGCTTCGTGGAGCTGCCGTCACCACGCCCTTGAAGCCCTTGAGCCCAGGGTGCCGAGCGAGGGCCTCCGCCCCGGCGCGGATCGCCGCCTGGTCCCCGGCCTTGAGCCGTTCGATCAAGTCTTGGGTGGCATCCGTCTCCGGCGATGCGCCCCGGTGCTTTGTCCGGCTCAGGTACAGCATGGCGGAGTACACCGGGAACCGACCCATGCCCTTCCCGGACAGTGACTTCCGAAGCTCCTCGAGGAGCACCTGTAGGCGTGCTGTCATGGTCATGGGCAAATCCTACCATCCGAGCCATCCTAGTCACCACCCATCTCCTCGAGCGCAAGGTCTGCAAATAGGGGACCGAATACACCGGCGATCCGACGCCTGGCAGTATCCGCCCACTTCGGATCCAGCTCCACACCCACGAAGCGCCTGGACAAAGCCACCGCCGCCGCACCAGTAGTCCCCGAGCCACAATACGGGTCCAGCACCACGTCTCCCTTCCTGGAGCCGATGGTGATCAGGTACTGCATGAGCTTGGTAGGCTTGACAGTCGGGTGCTGATTGTCACCCACGCCCCGGTTCTTCTCCCGCTTGGACGGCTTGGGCACCAGGAGCCATGGAAACGTCCGGCGCACCCTCTCCGGGAGCTCGGCCATGGCCTTGGCGTGCCATGCGTCCAAGTCGAAGTAGCGAGACGCCGAACCGGCGTCTCTTGCATACTCACGCTGCATCTTCCCAGCCTTCCCATAGATGTTTCCATCGTTAAACCCATGGTAGCTGCCGCTCATTTTTCCGCTCTTGCAAATCCTCCCATCATCCAACGCATCGTCCTCTACCAGCACGTTGGCGGGGAAGCGGCCACCGCCGGGGCAACTACTTCCGTGGTCCACGTCCTGAAATCCGCCGCCGTGGTAAATGTTGCCGTCACCTATTTCGCGCCTATGTGTCCAGTGACTCCCTTTGGTACTGCCGGTAATCGGTATCCGCCCATCGTCCAGCCACGTACACCCCTTCCCATTGTTGAGCGCCTGGTCGAGATAGGTCTTTTGCGCCAGCGGCTTCATGACCACGATCACCGGCTCGACCGCAGGCTTGGGCTGGAAGCCTCCATAGGCACCGTCCAATGCCTTCGCCTCTGGTGTCGATGGCTCCGTTACATTCGGAGACATTGAAGCACTGTTCCATCGAGCATGATGCTCCGCGTTCTTCCCAGGGTCACGAAAGTTTGGGTTCCTTCCAACAACCTCCCTTTCCGCCCCCGCTCGCTTGTCGGCTGCCTTGCTAAGGTTCTGCGCCTTTGGAAACCCGCTGGCGTACACCCAGTAGATCGACGTGAACCCAGCCTCGAAACCTGCCTCACCAAGCCGAACGATCATCTGGGCCATGCAGTCCTGGCGCGGGGTGCAAAGGATGAAACCGAACGCCCCTGGCTTCATCACCCGGAGGCACTCGCGCCATGCGTCCACCGGAGGCACCGCGCGGTCCCAGTCGCGGTTCATGAACTTGAGACCGTATGGGGGGTCGCAACACAGCACGTCCACGCACTCGTCCGGGAGCTCGGCCAGTCGCTCCTGGCAGTCCCCCGTGAGGATTGTCACCCTGTCCAGTTTCATCGCCCGCGCTCTGCCTCCACCCGGGCCGCCCCGAGGAGCCCGTAGCCGGCAATGTCCCGCCAGGGGGACTCGCCCAGGGCGTCCCTGTCCGTGGCGATCCGGAACAGCTTGTCCACCACCCGCGTCACCGCCAGGGCATCATCCATCTGGTCCGGGGCAATACCGTCCGGATACAGGGTACGCATCACCTGGCCGCTTCGCCCGAACGCATCGCCGTAGGCCGCCTGCTTCTCGGTGACCAGCCGGCCGATCTCGCGGCCCAGTTTTTCAAAGTCTGCCATCGGAGACCCTCTTGACTCTTATTCCCCTACAGAGGGAGATAAGGTTAATTAAGAAGAAGCAACAGCCGTGCCAAGTCAGTGCGCGCTGTCATAGGGCACGCTGTCATGGGCCGCCTGGTACGTCCGGCACCAGTCGAGCACCTCGTCTTCGGCCACCGGCCAGGAGACCCCACAGCAATTCCACCAGATGCTGCACCCCTCGAGGGCATCGTTCATGTCCTCGTTCCGGTCGCATGTGGCGCGAGCTCGCTGTGGAGCTCTCCCGCACCGCCAACAGGTCGCACTCATGTGCGAGTCACCTGGCCCCGGCCCGGCGAACATGCCGCTTGGGGGTCACGCTCCTGGGCCCATCGAAGAGACCGGCGAGCCAGAGCTGCGCCAGGTCGGGGTCCACCTCCCACTGGTGGCCGCACTCGGGGCAGAGCCACCTGGGCTGGGCACGGGTCACCATGCCGCTCACTTTGTTCACCCCGGCCGTGGTCATGGTGGCCATGGTCTGGATCTGCTCCCGGCACCGGGGGCACTCTTCGGGTACATGCTTCGCTACTGCCATCTGATTGCTCCTGTCATTGACACCCTTGTGTCCTGGTCCACGCAAGGACCTTTTTCAAAGTCTTGCTCCACTGGTTTCCGGCGCCCTTGTCCCGCAGATAAATCTGCTCAATCTCGTCCATCGCTGCCCGGATCTCGCCCTTTGTTGGTATGGATTCATCCTTTGGTTTACTGGGCAAATCTCTCAGTTTGTCTGGATACGGAACATCGGTCACCTGCCAAGCCATTGCACTCTTTCCAGACGGATTTTTGGCACGGATCTTTGGGTGTGGCTCAACCAGTCCAGCCTTTTGCAGCGTTCGCCTCCGAGCTGTAATGCCGTTTGGATCAATGTCCAGGGCCTCACGGATCTGCACATCCGACTGAAGCGGGTTTTCCTTGATGTAATCGTAGACTCGCCGGCACTGGCTCTCCACCTTCGGCGCCACAGCTTTCGCAGATTCCTTAGATGTTTCAGATCCTACCTGATACGGCGCGCCGACGTACCCGTGAGCATCATCATCATCGTGATCATCGTGACCATCGCTCATCGGTTCACTCCCACGTCATGTCCTCACCATCAGCCGCATCGGAGTCGAGCTCCTCGAGCTCGTTCAGGTAGGGCTGGCACGCCGCCACCACGCGCTGGCACATGGCCACGCCCATCTGGCCAATGTGGCAATGGCGAGGGGAAAGGTTGAGCTGGTCCGCCAGCCAGGTGTAAGCGGACTTGCGATGCCCTGGGCGCCCCCACGGCGGGTCCGGGTGGTCCCGCCAGAGCGGATCGAAGGCAGCATGGGCCGCCATCTTCGCCTGGCGAAGCTCGCTGTCAGCGAGGCGCCCCAGAGCGTTCTTCGTGCCATCGTGGCACCCGACCCACGCCTTGCACTTCCAGCACACCCACATCCAGCCGTAGTTGCGGCCGGGGCCGTAAACCTTGCTGGACTTCACCAGCTCCGCGTCCTCGCCACAGTAGTCGCACTGGACCGGCCCGCGGATGTTGTCCTCGCGGATCACCCGGTCCGCATCCGCAGCCGTCTCAAGGTACAGCACGTTCCCGCGACTGAACCCAGGCCCCATCCGCTCATCGCCCTCCCGGATCGTGAGCGGATCGGCCATGGCCTCGAAGCTGTGATCGTGAGAGTCACCCATCACTCGCCTCCATCCCCTGGTGTGAGCCACTTCGGCACCTTCGTGGGGTCCTCGCCGTAGTCGAGAATATCGTACAGGGCGTCGATGTTGCGCCCGTGGACGCGGGGCTTGTTGTAGCGATGCAAGATCCTGGCGTAGGCCAGGATGGCATCCCGCATCCGGTTGGAGCTCTCCGGGAGCTCCTGGCACTTGCTACAGCCCCGGTACTTCATCACTGCACCCGGAACCCCTTGGTGGGGGAGCGGGGATCCCAGCTCTGCGGAATCTGGAACCCGGTCCCGAACGTGGTGCCGCCCCAGCCGTTGGAGTCACCAGGGATCGCCCCGGACTTCTCCATCCAAGGCACGGCGATCTTCTGCCACGCCTCCCAGCCCGGATCGCACTCGCGCTGGTCCGACGCCTGGCGATGCGCGTAGATGTACTTGAACGGCCGGTCGTTGTCCTTGAAGCCGTCCAGGATGAGGTTGAGAAGCACCCCGGCCGCCTTGATCTGCTCAGGGGTGATCGGGTCGGGCCCACCGCCTGGCTTCCACCAGTAGCCCGGGTAGCCTTCGGGATTGCCGTCCAGCTCGATCCCCAAGGTCCACAGGCTCGGCCGATGGCCGTGCCAGATATGAAGATCCCACGGGTGGCACAGGACGATCCGACCCCCCAGGGTGACGTGCATGTGGGCGTTCACCTTGAAGTAGCGTTCCGGGTTCTCCCCGAGCCGACACGCGGTCCGGTGGAGCACCACCCCGGTGAGCTCGGGCCACCGGTGGCCCTTGTCCGGCACCCCGTTCTTCGGCGGGGCAAGCTGGCCGCGGTAATCGAACACCTCCACCCCATCGATCACCGTCATGGGCTCGCTGGGCTTCTGGTCCTCTGGAGTGTCCAGTCTCGCGTGCATCGCCTCCATGGTCTTCGGGCCCACGATCCCGTCATCGGTCACACCAAGGTCCGACTGAGCCTTCCTGGTGGCCTCGTCCGTCTCGTCCCCGAAGCCGCCATCCGCGCCCCACTTGGGGAGCTTATAGCCCGCGTCCAGGAGTAACTCCTGCCACCGCCGCACACCTGGCCCACGGTCTCCCTTCAAGATCCATTGGTTGCTCATCGGTCTATCCCTTCCCGGCCGCACTGGCCGTTAGTCAGTCTGCTCTGCGTTCCCAGGCAACCGCGCCGCAGTCGCACGCCATCCGCTCGCACCCTGGCTGAATCCACAGCCGCTTGCCGCACTCTCGGCACGTGTGCTCATTGAACACGATGTGGACAGGCTTCCGCTCCTCCGGCTCAGGTTCCTCTTGGAACCTTGCACGCTGGCGAGCACGCGCCCGGCGCTGCACATCTCTCCATAGCTCCTCGCTGTTCATCGCGTGCCAAGCGCCATGCGGAGCACCTTTTCCATGGCGTCCTTATGGCCCTCCAGGTAACCCTGGTGCTCCTTGTCCAGGAGCGCCTGTGCGCGCTCCTTGCGGACCATCTTCTCGTGAATATCTCGAAGGCGCTGGTCCTTTTTCTCACTCTCCGCGCGGAGAGCGTTGTACTCGGTTCTGAGACTGCGGAGCTCCTTGTCCAAGCTGATCACTTGGATCCGCAAGTCTTCATACTCCTGTGCGATCAGCTCACGGCTGTGAAGCGCCCACGCGAGCTGCCTTGACACGCCAGCCTTCGTGCCCGGTTCATCCGGAGGAGCCTCAAGTGAGATTACTTTCGGTTTGTTCATCATCGGCCTCATCCTGGCCCGCCAGTTGGGCCTCCAATCGTTTGTTCTCTTCCACCAACAGGTCCACGTATCGCTCGAGCTCACTCTCCCGCTGGCGGGGCCACCCGGCCCAGGCACACACAATGACAAAAATCGGCAACAGCACCGTCAGCATCACCATGGCGCCCAGCACCACGTAGACCCACCATGGGATCGTGAAACCCATCAGAACGTCGGCAAAGCCCCGCCAAGCCGGGGACGGGGGTGCCCACACTCCTCCTTGCGGAACTGAATGCTGGCCTCCTCCACCTCGAAGGGGTTGCCATGGGCGATGTACGCCACGTCTGTCACCAGAGTGAGGTGGAGCTGCCCGTTGCCGGTCCGGAGCCGTTCGATGTTGGCCTTGGCGCCCCAGTACCAGGACGCGGGGCCACCGTTCTCGCGCCGGAGCTCCGCGCACACCGGGCGCTCCTCTTGGATCGCCCTGTCCAGCATGGCGCCCACGTCGGGAAGGTTCTCGCTGTCACGCGCCGCCACGGTCACGGCCACATGGTCGGGCTTTCCGTCCAGGCCCACCCGGTACTCCACCTTGGCCAGCGCCGGGCTCCACGCAAAGGGACCCACCTGGAACCGCCAGTTGCGCTTCACATCCTCCGCCGCAACCGTCGCAGCCCAGCCGCCCTTGATCCCGCGCACGTCCGCCACGGGGTTGAGGGCCGTAATGAATTCGGGACGGTCCACCCGCTTCATGTACTTCTGATCCAGGTCCGCTCCCACCAGATCCTTTGGAATGCCCAACGCGCCCACCAGCTCACGGTCCAGATCGCGCGCCACCTGGCCCGCCATAGCGTCCATGATGGTCTTCTCTGCCGAGCCGCCGAACACATCGGTGAACTCCTCGAAGGATTCGATCAGCCGTGCCCCCGGCCGGGTGAAGCTGCCGCGCTTGTTCTTGGCTTCCGCACGGAGCTTGAGCTCGCGTTCGATCTGGTCCTTGAAGCGGTCCAGATGCTCGGGCGCGATCACCTCGCGTTCGATGGCCTGGCGCACCATCTTGTCCACCGCACGCTCGAAGGCGTCCACCAGATCGATCACCATGGGCGCCGGCACCACGATGGTGTCCGCGGTCACACCTGGCGCCCCGCGGCGCTTGTCACCGTCCAGCTCGCTGGCAATGGTCCCCAGGCACCACTTGTCCCCGATGCCCAGGTAGTCGTCCAGGTTGATGATGTTGGATAGCACCCGCGTGGGCATCCGCACCGTGTTGTTGTAGTACCCCTGGTTATGGTACTTGCGCTGGGCGTGTTTGTACGCCTCCTTTGCGATCTTCGCCTTGTGGCGCGCATCGTCCATATCCCACCCGGCCGCCTCCATGGCGTCCAGCACCTGGACCGCCCTGTGAAGCACACTCTCTTCGTGTTTTCCGCTCATTGCTCCCTCGCTTTCTTCGTGCGCTCGCGCCCCCGCGCCCGCGCTTGGCTGATTCGGTCTCGGATGCCCCGGAGGGCCTCGCGGTCATCGTTGCCCACCAGGGCCACCAGCTCCGGCGGAACCGCCGCGCCCATCGCACGGAGCTCCACCCGGATGGCGTCCATCAGGGCCGCGTACTCCTCGAGGAGCCCCTTCACGTGTCGGTACACCTGGGCCGGGTACTCCCACTCGCCCTCGTCCGGCGTGGCGAACGGCTCACGCTCCTCGCCTGGCTTCGGATAGACCAGCCGCCACAGCATGGTGAGGGCATCGGTCTCCGCGTCCGTGAGCTGGACGTAGGTGCGTCTGGCTTCGATGCCATGCTTCGCCCACTTCCGCACCAACTCGAGCTGGCGGGGCATCCCCTCATCCTCGTCCTCTCCGCCACTGATACGGCTCACCACGGTAGCGTGGTAGAGCTTCCCTGGATCGTGTGTTCCGTCCTCTGACACCCACTGGGGGAGCACGCTCCCGCCCAGCTCGGCAATGGGATCGGAGGGGGTCCAATCGTCAAACATCATACCCTCCATCTGGCCCGCAAGGGGGCCATAAGCGAATATAAGCGAAAGGCTTTGCGCGCGTCAAGATTCGGTGCTCCTTGGCTGTTTTGAACAGCACTTGCAGAGGCGCTTGGACGGCTTGCGGCGCACGATCCACGGCACCTGTTGACCACTTGCCGTGGTGCCGTTCGCCGTGTTCAGTGGGATACCACAGATGGTCACGTCGCCCTCGCTGGTCGCCCGGACCAGGTGGTACACCTTGCCGCCGAAGTCAGCCCAGATCTCCATCCTCGTCCTCGTCTTTTCCCCCGTGGCTCCGGACCGCCGCGCTGATGGTGGACAGCGCAAGGGACGCACCCAGGACGCTGATCACCAGGTAGACCAGTCCCCACACGGGGTGGTGGTGTAGGAAGTCCCACATGGTCATGAGTTGATCCCTTCCAGGACTCGCAGTGGCTTGAATCGAATCACCCACACCCAGGGGTTCTTCTCCCAGCCGTACCCGCGGCCCAGGTTGATCCGGTCCCACAGATTGGCGAATCCGTCGATGAGGGGGCCACGGCTCGGGTCCCTGGCGTGCTGAATCCTGGCGCACCCGGTTCCCTCCGCCAGACACCCTTGCTCGGTGATCTCCTGGACGCGCTCGGGCCAGCATGACACCACCTCGAGCTCCATCCCGCAGAAGCGCCTGGGGAGGTGAATGTTTGGCCGCTTGCGACCCCAGAGCTCCTCTCGCAGGTCCATATCAATCCAGTTGCGCTCATACCAGATCGGCGCATCCGGGGGCAGGTTGCTCGGGGACAGGCGATCATGCCTAGCCGCCGTCCACCAATTCTCACGCACCCACAGCTTCACGCCCACCTGGTAGCGCGGATAGATTCGGTGGACGGTACGCTCGCCGCTGCCATCCCACTCCCAGGTCCGTGGCACCTTGAGGTACGGGCCTGGGTTGCCAACGGGAGACGGGCCCGGATCGATCCACGCTTCATCCCAGCGCAGCTCTGCCCAGGCGTACTTCGCCGCTGGAGCTCCATCGAAAAGCGAGTTGGCGCTGGTGATCACCCGGCGCGTTTCCGTCTTGTTGCCCACGGCTGCCGCAAGGGCCATCACCGGAGTGAAGTGAAGCGGTAGCTCCTCGAGAATCGTCATGGTCTCCTCACGTCACACCTCGCCCAGCCCACAACACGAAGCGGAGGCGCCCCTCTGTACGCGCCTGGAGCTCGTGAAACTGGGTTTTCGATAGATGGATCCCGCCGTACCCGCACCCCTCCTCGCCCGACCAGAACACGCAGTAGTAGCCGCTGGTCTCCGGCATGTAGTTGTACCGCACCAGATCGATCACCGGGTGCTCCTCGAGGAGCCGCAGTACATCCTCCACGCACATCAGCCGCAAGTAGCCGTTGGAGGTTCGCTTGGTAGTCATGCCGAGATTGTATCACCAGCGCCCCCCGCGGTATTGCACCTCTGGACCCCAGCACGCGCGGTCCTCCCAGAGCTTGTCATCGGGGTGTAAGTGGGCCTTGGAGTCCACGATAGTGATCTGCACGTTGCCGTCCGGTGGCGTCCCCAGCACAGGGTGAGGCACCAGGCCATCGATCTGGAACGTGTACCGCTCCAAGATCTTGCCCGGGTCACCACCGATCTCCTCCGCCAGGTGCAACAGAATCTGCCGCAGACCAGCTTGCAGGTGCCCCTCGGTGGCCTTCGTGGCCGGGTGTCCCTCCTGTACCCATCGCTCGAGTCCGGCCATCACCCGTCGCTCGAATTCCTGTGCTATCCAGGCGTGCATTACCCGGCCCTCCTCGCCGCCTTGATCTTCGCCAGGTAGCCCTGGCAGATCGTCGCCAGGAGCTCCCCGTGGAACTCCTCGCCCACCTCGCGCTTGGCCTTGTTCATCGCCCTGGTGAGCACCCGCCGCTGGCGTCCATCCATCCAGAATGCCACCGTCTTGGGCGCCGCCTCCACAGGCTCCCCGTAGACGCGAGCTCGCAGCTCCGCCACGGTGTGCTCCCGCGCCCACCGCAACCAATGGTCCGCACCCTCACGATGCGGCCCCATCCGGGCCAGGAGCACCGCCTTGCACCGCCCTAGCCGAGCCAGGGTCTCGCGCTGGGCCTTCAGGAGCCGCTGGTCACTGGCCCACCTGGCGATGGCCATCAGCTCGTAGGTGACCCCGGCCGTGAGGCCCACCTCGTTCTCCGCATAGTCCGCCCAGGTGTCCCAACCCCACTCATAGTGGAACTGGCCACCGCGGATCGCCAGGAGCACCTCCCCGAGCCGCATCAGCTCACCGTGGGCATTGCCGGCCAGGCTTCTCACCAGCCGTCTCAGATCAGCTTTCGTCTGTTCCATCTTCGCTCCCTTCATCTGGCGCCAGCCCCACCGGCACCGTTTCAGTGAAACGCATCACCACGAAGTCCTTGGGTCGGTCCACGATCACTGACTGCGGACACCCGCACTCACCCGTGGTGTGCAGTAGCATCTTGTCCTCCGGTATCTTGAGCTCCGGGAAAACCACCGTGATGTGGTAGAGCCCCTCCTGGACCGGGCACTCCTCCACCGTCACCTCGTCCCGTAAAAAATCTGGCTTCTCGCGGTCACCGTACACCATCTGGTAGAGCGTGTTGCCCCAGTCCACGTCCTTGAGCCGATCCACCAGGTCCCTGTCGTTCCGGCGCCCCACCATCCAGTCCGTGGCGAGCTCCACCGACTGGCGCACATGCTCGTACACCATGTAGAGCTGCACATGGGAATTGTGCTGTCGGTCGCTCACAGTGGCACCTTCCCGAGCACCGCCCCGGTCTCCATCGCAAACAGCGTCCGGCACGTCGGACAGATCAGCGTCTTGGCCGGCACCGTGTCCATGCTCGCCTGGCACGCCGGGCAAAGCACCTTCACCTTGGCGGGCCGCTCCACCTTGGCCGGACTGATCCCGCGGCTCACCGGCTGCTCCTGGCCCACCGCCTTGGCCATCTTGGCTTGCTGTGCAGACCACTGCATCAGCTCGAGCACCGTGGCCTTGCTCGGAAGCGCCCCGGTCTCACCGAGCCAGTCCGCCACCAGCTCGTCCAGCATGTTGTGGAGCTCCTGGTGACGCGCCCGGTGCTCCTCTGCCGTCATCGTCTTACCCATCGTGGATCACTCTTTCCCAGCCACAGTTGACGCACTTGATCGCCGTCACCCACTCGCCGGAACCCACCTGGAACCTGTCCCCGCCGCAGCCCCGGCACACCACGCGCTTCATGGGTGTACTCGGTGCGCCGCGCCGCCCGTGGTAGCCGGCCAGGTGGAACGTGTGATCGTCCACCTCGTCCCACCAGGGCTTCTCCGGCTCCGCGTCGTCGCACTCCAGGTCACCCCACGGCTCCTCCACGCGCTGGCCGCGCGGATGCCAGGCATGGCTGTGCAGCTCGTTACAGCGACGGCACTTCATTGGCTTTGATCACTTCGATCTTGGCGCGGAGCTCGGACAAGGACTCGCGCACCTCCCGGTCCTCGTCCTCGTCCCCGGTGAGCACACTCTCGAGGCGCCTCACACCGTCCTCGAGCTTCTCGAGCACCTTGGCGTTGAGCCCGTTGGACACCGTGGTGAACGCACGTGCGACCGTGAGACCGTTCCCGTGCGGCTCTCGCCCCTTCATGACAGCGAGCTCCGCCTCCATCTCGTCCACCACCGTAGCAAGCGCCCTGCCAGCCAGGGCCATGTTGACCACCTGTTGGTACAGGGTATCCATCAGGTCCGCGAGCTCCCGGAGCATCGCTTCGTGCTGGGCCGCCTGGCCGATCTCCTCCATGGCGCGATCCATCGCGCGCTCGAATGGGCTCTGTCCGCTCATCGCTTGCCTCCCTTCGGCTTCGGCTTGCTCGGCTTCGCCGGGGGCGCGAGCCCTGGGCGCTTGAACACAGCCGTGTAGAGGTGCGGACCGGACACGTGGTGAATCATGGTCACCAGCTCCCAGCCCTCACGGCCACGGCTGGACAGCCACATCCCCAAGCTGGCTTCGCTGTCCGCCGCGTACTCCTCGGTGCGGTACTCCCACGGCTGGCGCCGTGGCTTGTCAGGATCCATCTTCGCCTCCAATCATCCCGGCCGAAACCGGGCCATCATAGCAGTCTACTCGCCGTTCTCTGCCTGCCCCCTGTGCAACAGGAGCCACAGGAGGAACATCCCTGGGGCTGTCCACTCTGGAGCGCCCACCGCCACCCGCACCACCTCGAGCACAAAGTCGTCCAGGAACATCAGTAGGGCACCCCTTCCCCAGCTTGCTCGCTGGCAATGTGCTCCAAGAGGGCATCGATCAGGTCCTCCTGGCGCTTTGCTTCGCTCTCGCGCCTACGCTCTCGGGCCTCACTGGCCGCCCTCTCCATCCGCATCTGGGCATGGCGCATCACCAGCCACTCCACCTTCAGAGCCATCTCCCACGGAGACGGGTCACCCCGGCCCTGGCGGTAGACCATGTGCCAATCGCGCCCCTCGAGGCGCACGTGGCCGTCCTGACCGCGCTGGCCGATCACCACAATGGGCTGCCCGTTGTCGCTACTCACCGATGCCTCCCAGGAGCCCGACGCCCCGGTTCAGGTACACCAGCCCGAGCACCTGGGTGCCTCGCTGTACGCGGTACACGTGGAGCCGTGGCTGCACCAGATTCAGCTCCACAACCGTCCTCTCACCGAAACCCCTGGAGCCATCCGGGAACTGGGTGATCAGATCATCGCGTCCGTACTTCACGTCCACGTCCAGTCGGCTCACGGCCCCAGGGGTCTGCTCGAATACGGCCTTGGCTGCCTCAAAAACGGGCCCGAACGCCTCTCCGGATAGGGTGCTCCACTCGAGGGTGCCCACGTGGACAAAACTGAGCTGCTCCAGTGAGCCCAGAGCATCATCGCTGGGCGGAGGTGGGAGCTCCCTTCCTTTCCACCTGTGGCTCATATCAGCTCCCTGTCGATGGCGAGCCACTCGGGGATTTCGATGTTGCCGCTGTCGCCCTCCTCTTCCACCTCGGTGTAGAGGAGCTGGCTCCTCGGAATCCACGCCTCGGTGTCACCGTCCACTAGGCACAGGATGGCATCATCCGTATCGGCCAGCACTTCCTCCACGTAGATCTCCACTGGATCGTCGCTCCGGCTCATCGAACACCCCTCCTGGATCCATCGGTGGCCGGAACAGATCGTACAGGCCACTGAAGGCGAATCCAATGTGACGTAGCTCCTGCATCCCACGCTCGCCCGCCAGTCGCCCCGCCAGCCCACAGATCTCGCGGAAGGTCTCCTGGCTGCACCTCCCCTTGAGCTCGGTGCAGATGTAGCCCATGGCAACAGCCAACCGTGAGTAGTCGGCCCTGGACACTTCTTTCGACTCCATGTTTCCCCTCCCCCGCTCCAATCAGCGCCAGTGTTCTCATCGTTCCCATCTCTCTCACCAGCCGCGCATCACGCGGTTATCCTGATAGTGGCATCAGCCAATGATGTTGACCGGGCCCACGCTTGACCGGCCCCTCTTCCTTCCCCTTTTCCAGAGCGTAGTCCTTGCGGAGCCACTCGTCTGGCATGGACACGTCCTCCCAGGTGGAGATCCCCATCTTGAGCGGAATGGGCATCAGGGCCTGATCCCTGGACAGCGTGAACGCCACGCCGGCCACCGCATCGGAAACATCCTTGGACTCACCCTCGAGGTGGTCCACTTTCTGGCGCACCTTGTCATGGACCACGCGCTGCATCTCGCGGAGGAACGGCTCATAGGCGTACATATTCATCCGCCCCTCGTAGAACGCCGCCCTGAGCTCCATGTAGGGGTCCAGCGTCCGGTCCATGGACTGGAGCTTCGTTTCCACCCCGCGCTGGAGCTCGAGGTACTGGCGCATCTCCGCACTCTGATACTGGTCCGTGGTGGCCAGGGCGAACTGGAACCCGTGATCCATGAACGAGTAGATCAGCGTCCGAATGTCCGCGAGGATAATGTCATCCCCAGGCGGAGGAACGATCCTCAACAGGAAGTCGATGTAGATCTCCGGCGCGTCCTCCACGAAAACCACGCCGTCATCGTCGCGCCGCTCCACCTGGACGGTCCCGGCCACGTGGCCGATGGCGAGCCCGGTGGCATCGTGATTCAGCGAGGTGTCCAGGTGTAGGTGCCGCGGGGCCTCTGGGTTCACGATGGGGCCCTCGAATTGGCTCACGTTGCCCTGGCTGTCCTTGCTCGAGTACATCCGTGTGAGCTGGCGCCAGTCCACCTTGGCCAGCGTCTGTGGGTTCCACTCGAGGGTGGCCATCGGATGGCCGCGCGTCTCGTCAATGGCATCGTACAGGGTCTCACGTCGCTGAATGAACGGGCTGATGCTCACCGTGGCCACACCCGCCAGGTCCTGCAATGCGCTGTCCAGGTCCTCCTCGAAGTCCCGCCTGAAATCAATCGGCACCTGGACGATCCGGCACCCATCGTAGTCCGGATCGTTGTCAATGCAGCCCTGGAGCCGAACACGCTCCTCGTCCCTGGAGATCAGCCGGCTTTGTAGGCGCTCGTTGCCCACGAATACACTGAAGGTCTCCTCGGAAAACAGATGGCCAGGCTTCGCCTCCCACAATGCGTACTCCCGCACCAGGATGCTCGGGTCCGTGGCGCTGGCCGCAATCCGCCGCTCGGTGAACGCATCGGTGTGTGACTTGGAGCTGATCATCATCAGCACGCCGGGGAGCTTGCCGCTTCGGCTGTAGCGGGACTTCATCCGGCGGAGGATCATCTGGTACAAGGTCTCCGCGTGGCTGTGGCGCTCCCTCCGCTTCGCCCCGTAGCGGATCTTGCTCACGCGCGGGGGCGTGCTCTGAAAGAAATTCACCTCGTCCAAGATCCCGCCGAACGTATTGAGCGAAAGCGCGGAGCTCATGCTCGAGGAGCTCGCCGCCACCCAGATATTGTTTGGAAACCTGAGCTCGCTCAGGGTGGGCCGGTAGGGAAACTCGTCCATGAAATACCGGCTGGACATGATTTTCGTCTTGATCCCGCCGAAGACAGCCCGGCGCGCCAGCTTCTCGTTCACCGAGATACAACAGAACGCGATCTCAGAACCCTTTTCCAGCCCGAACACCGCCTGGGGATCCCGAAGGCAGCTCATCTGGTAGATCATGTAGCAGAGGGCCACCGAGGCGAACGTGTTTTTTCCGCAGCCGATGGAGCCGCTGATGATGGCCTCATGGTAATCACCCTTGAACAACTCGCGGAGATCTCGATGCCAGCATGGATAAAGAGTCTTTCCAATGTGCCCGAGGAAATACTCGTCTCGCAGGAAGGTATCAATGTCCACGCAATGGCGGTCATACATAGACTCGTCCAGCGCGGCAAACTCCTTGACCACCTCCGCGCCATCGGCCGCCATGTGCTCCTCGACCAGCCGAATCAGCGCCTCGCGCTCATTCACGTCAAGGGACTTGAGCTCCTCCTCGAGTAGCGCGAGCTCCTCCTCGGGGATGATTTCACTTCGGGCACGGCCGTCCTGGCGTTTCAACATCTAGCGGTCCTCCGGTGATCTAGTGTCCCGCGCCCCGAGGTGGTGGTCAACGGTAACCGTGAATACCCTACCCTCACGGTCCCGCACCTCCATCCCAGCCGGAAGAACCACATCGCCATCCTGGATCACCGGCTCCCGCTGGCGAAGCCAGTAGCACAGGTGGACCACCAGGCCGCCCAGCACCATACCGATGAACAGGCACGCCACGCTCACATGCCCATCCTCATCGCCGCA